>Ga0193717_1000140_pt1 | contig 70249 bp, 51 predicted proteins | sample U2c2metaG_FD_145900 | JGI IMG/M metagenome (GOLD analysis project Ga0193717, IMG submission 145900) | Soil microbial communities from a riparian zone of the East river system, Colorado, United States - U2c2 | ecosystem: Environmental > Terrestrial > Soil > Riparian zone | place: USA: East River... | reverse complement strand
AGTGATGAAGCCGGGGCCGAGAACGGCGAACAGTAACATCAGCCGGTTTCTCCATCTACGCCACAGTGTCATCGAAGCCCCTTAAGTCACGAGAGAGGACAGTATTTGGATGACCTACTTTTTAGGCCAGCCTTGAATTGTGCAGTGAACTGGGTGGAGCACCCGTCTATCTTTTAGAGTATCCCGTTATTCCGTTGAAGAACGCGAACTCTTCAATTATTCGATGCCCAGGCGCCTCCAGATCGAATCGACCCGCGCCTTCACCTCCGGGTCCATCTCCAGCATCGGCGGCCAGGGGCGATCAAAGCCCTCCGCCTTCCACTTCCGTGTAGCATCGATTCCCATCTTGCTGCCATAGTTCGGCAGACGGCTGGCATGGTCCAGGGAATCAACCGGCCCCAGCGTGAACTGGATATCTCGTTCAGGATCGATATTGTTGGTCGTCCTCAGCACGACCTCGGGGATATCGTGCACATCGCAGTCTTCATCGACGACAATGATGCACTTGGTAAACATCGCCTGCCCCATTGCCCAGATGCCGTTCATCACCTTGCGTGCATGCCCGGCATAGGACTTGCGGATCGAAACGATCATCAGGTTGTGGAAGACACCCTCCGGAGGCAGGTTCACGTCGCGGATCTCCGGAAGAGTAAGCTGCATCAGCGGCAGGAAGATTCTCTCCACCGCCTTCCCCATCCAGGCATCTTCCATCGGGGGCTTGCCGACGATAGTCGCCGCGTAGACCGGATCTCGACGATGCGTAATACAGGTGACATGAAATACCGGGTAGTCGTCCTGCATGGTGTAAAAGCCTGTGTGGTCGCCGAAAGGGCCCTCTGTCCGGAGCTCGCCAAGTTCAACATAGCCCTCGAGAATGTACTCCGCATTCGCAGGCACCTCGAGATCGACGGTCTCAGCCTTGACCAGTTCAACAGGCTTCTGCCGCAAAAATCCCGCGATGATGTACTCCTCCACATCTGGCGGCGCAGGAACGATTGCGCTGAAGGTGGTCGCCGGGTCGGTTCCTATGGCGACAGCAACCTCCATTCGCTCACTGCGAATCTTTCCGAGCGTAACCTGGGAGATCGTCTCCAGGGATGACGCCATGGTCGTTCCCCCTGCAGTCAGAGCCATCAGGTCAACGCCGGTGGCTACATCTCCGGACGCCGCACGCAGACGCTCGCGCATGTGCTCTGCGGCTACCTTTTGACGCTGCCAGTGCATACCGGTGGTGCGGCTGTCATAAACCTGCATCCGGTACATCCCTACGTTGCGTTTCCCCGTTTTGGGATCACGTGTAATTACACAGGGCAAAGTAATGAAGCGGCCGCCATCATGAGGCCACGTTTTGAGCACCGGAATCCGATTAAGATCGACATCGGCCCCACGCAGAATCACCTGCTTGCAAGCCGCGTCCTTGGCGGAGACAAGCTTCGGGAAAAAAGCGCCGACCTCGGCCAGCTTTGGCAGCATCTTCAGTTTGTCAACAAATCCAACCGGCGTCTCAGGCTTCAGCAGGATTCGGATACGGTCGGCAATAGCATCCAGCGACTCCGTTTCAAGCGCCAGCTTCATCCGGCGCTCACTTCCAAACTGATTCATCAGCACGCGAGCGCCGGAATATCCCTTGACATTCTCAAACAGCAGCGCCGGCCCCCCAGCCTCTGCAGTGCCGCGGCCCATCTTGGCTGCACGATCCGCGATCTCGGCCATCTCCAGAAGAGGATCAACTTCTACCGTAATTCGTTTCAGCTCTCCTGCTTTATGCAGCGTGTTGATCCATTCGCGCAGATCGTTATAAGCCAATTCCCTCTCCTACCGCATCCGGATGCGGTCCGCTGTCTATGGTAACGGGTCGTGAGTCGAGGGGAAACCCTGCACGGAAATGGAAGTCAGAGCTTCACAAAGATCTTCTTTTGCCACAGAATCCAATTCGGAATAAAACACACCAGAACGAACGCAATGGCAAACGCCACAGACGTATTGTTCGTGGAGCCGTGGCTCGCGAAGATATTCCAGTACACCCAGCCCCATCCCGTGAGTGGCTTGCCGTCGGGAGTCACCCCGGCCATGTGAATCAGGGAGAGCGTCTTCTCTACGATAGCCGCCACCACGTATGCAACGATCGCATTCGAGCCAAAGACAAGCCACGGCCATGTAAGCCGCTTACCAAGCTTCGTCTCGTGAAACCGGCGGATATCTATCAGCCAATAACAAACGGCCAGGCCCACCAAAGCACAGCCCGCGGCAAACAGGACATAGGAACTCGTCCAAAGTTTCTTGTTGATCGGAAACCAGATGTTCCACATCAGGCCCGAAGCAATTCCCACGAATCCCGCAAGCAGCAGACCCAAAGCACACTGGGCACGGGTAATTGAGGGCGACTTCCCCCCTGCCCGGCGAAGCCACAAGGCGGAAACTGCGCCCAGCAGTGTCGTTCCAATCGCCGGGATCGTGCTCAGCAGCCCCTCCGGGTCCCGAGTTCCTTCATAAAGTCTGCCGGTGTGGAACGCGCTTTGCGTAAATGCCATGGTGCCACGGTCAATCCAGGCTGCCAGGTTGCGGTCCGGATCGAGCAAGGGAATCTCATGCGTCGGCACTCCGAACCCAGGAACCGGTACAAAGCGCATCAACAGCCAATAACTCACAAGCAACGCCGCCGTAATCGCCAGTAGATTCCGGGCCTTCTGTGTCGTCAAACAGATGAGCGCAGCAATCAGATAGCACAGTGCGATTCTCGGAAGCACACCATAAATACGCAAATGCGAAAACCGGAAATACGGCACCAGATTGATGAGCATGGCGACGACAAAGATCGTCGCTGCCCGCCGCAGCGTATGTAGCGCGAGCTCCCGCCGGCTGGCCCCTCGTTGTAGTCGCGCATGGATCGACAGGATGATAGCAATGCCGACGATGAAGAGAAATGTCGGGAAGACCAGATCCGTAAGAGTCCAGCCATTCCATGCGGCATGTTCCAACTGCGTGTAGACGTGCTTGCTGTCGCCTGCATCGTTGACGAGGATCATGAAGGCTATGGTGATGCCTCGCAGGACATCGACGGAAAGCACGCGCGAAGAAGGCGCAACGACGGTCTTGGACGCTCTTGCCGGATCGGCTAAGGTTGCGGAAAGTTCAGCCATGGTGATCCATGATCGCTCACAAGGGGCCCTCTTGTGCAGTTTTTTTACCGGGAACAAACCCCGCCCCACAGGGGTCTAAGCTTTTACGGACGCATTCCTCGCAAGTGCGCCCCTGAATCCAAGGCGGTTCGGAGGTGTCCATGTTCGAGGAAAATATGATCGAGTCGCAGATTGCGCAACTCTCGGCAACAAAACAATGGACGATGGCAGGATCCATTGCGCTTCAAACTGCGCTGGCGGCAGTTCTGGTTGTCCTTCCCCTGATCCATCCGGAAGGCCTGGCCTTTCATCGAGAAACAGCACTGGTTTTTACGCCTCCGCTGCCACCCCACTCATCGATCCCGGTAGCGCAATCACAACAGGCATCCCCCCAGATGTCGACCGCATTCTCGCCCCCGGCTGCAATGCGCCCGCTCATACACACTTTGATCCCCACCCTTGAACCAGACAATATGAGACCTTCGATGACAGGTCTATCAAGTTCCGCCTTCGGCATGGGAGAGGCGCTCTCCAACGCTCTGACAAACCGCAGCGGCCATGGAACCACGGTCACTGTAGCTTCGCCGCCTGCTCAAACGAAGCCCATGCGAATCTCAGGGGGAATCTCCAACGGAATGTTGGTCGCGCCGATCCATCCCGTATATCCTCCGATCGCGCGTGCGGCAGGAGTCTCCGGAACCGTTGTTGTAGAAGCCATCATCTCCAAGGCCGGAACGATCGAAAGTCTTCATGTCATCAGCGGGCCTGAGATGTTGAGAGCCTCAGCGATGAACGCAATCCGTGTTGCGCGCTATCAACCCTTCCGGTTGAATGGCGAACCTACCGAGGTCCAGACCACCATCACAGTGAACTTCACATTGGACAGTGAACTTCACATTGGGAAGTTCACTTGGCTTAAAGGGCCGGTAAAACCGTCTTCGATTCGGGCTCAGAAGGTGCAGGCGCAATCTCTTCAGGGAGCACCGCGGAAGTGGGCTTATCTACGATGTAGTCGACAAGCGGATAGCCCGCTTCTTTCCATCCATCGAAGCCGCCACGCAGGGGTCGCACCCGGTACACTCCCATCTTGTGAAGTTGCAGCGCAAGTTTGGCGCTGGTCTCCTCGCTGGGGCACGTGCAGTAAAGAACGACATCGCGGTCGCGCGGGATGATCTCGCTGTGTTGCCGGATCTCGTTGGGGCCAATTCGCAGGGCTCCCGGAAGCACACGGGGATCCGGAAGATAGTCCAATGGGTGCCGCAGATCAACGATGAACGGCGGCGTATTTCCCTGCAGCGTTGCCTGATCGATCATGGCTTTCAGCTCTGCCGGCTCCAACCGCAGCTCTCGAACCTGCTGCAGAAACTTCCTCTGCTTCAGGAAGCGATATGCCATCAGGCCGATCACCATCAGGACAAAGATGGCAAAGGCAAAGTGGCCAAGCCAGTGGAAGAACCGCCCGCTCTTCTGCGCGAGGTCGCCGAAAAACCGCCCGGCCAGCAGAAAGGTCTCAGCCCACACGATCGAACCTGCCAAGTCCCACAGAAAGAATCGTGCGTACGGCATTCCGATCTGTCCAGCGATCGGAGGGGCGACCGTGCTCAGGCCAGGGACAAACTTGGAGAACAGCAACGTCGCAGGTCCGCGCCGTGAAAAGTAGCCTTCCGTCTTGCTCACGCAGGTAGATGCCTCGAACGACAGGCGGCACAACAGCTTCAGAACGCTGTTGCCGTATTTGCGTCCGAGCGCGAACCACATGGAGTCCGAGAGCATGCAGGCCGCCAGGACGGCCAGCAGTGCGTAAGAGTGGTGAATCTTATGGGTCGCCGAGAGAGTACCCGCCGTCAGCAGCACCGGAATGCTGGGCACGGGAACGCCAATCTGTTCCACGAGCACCCAGAGGAACAGGATCAGGTAGGCGTAATGAACGAAAAAGGCGAGCGCAATAGGCATAACAAATGGTCCATCTATTTATACGTATGCGGATTGGATGTCCACACGTGTCTTAAAGATACACAGCCCGGCGACGTGAAGGTCGCCGGGCTGTGAAGTTATTAAGGCCAGAGGTTATTTGTCAAGGATCAGCGGCATCTCCACGAGATGCTCACTCAGGAACCACGACTGCAGCTCGTTCGGACGCAGAACGTCGCTCACAACCAGGTCATTGGTACCCTGATCGCCCGCCTTATCGGCGGCTTCGGAGATATCGAGGCAGCTCTGAATAATGAGCTTATGTGCCTCGAGCAGACGCGAAATCTGCACCGGGACCTGCTCCTTGCCGCGCGGCGGTTTCGCAATCTTTGTCATTTCAGCCGCGTCCCCTCCCATCGCGACCGTCACACCGCCCAGCAGTTGAACCCGCTCGGCGATCGTATCGACAATCTCGACCTGCTCGTTGAAGTGCTTATCGAACAAAAGATGCAGCTGGTAGAACGTGGGTCCGGAGACCTGCCAGTGATGTTTCTTGTACATATCGCGGAGCATGATCGAATCCGCCAGCAACTGGTTCAGCTGGGCTACCATCTCCGCTCTTACCTTCGCATCCAGAGCATGCGGCAGGTCCTCGATGACCGTGCCGAACTTCTGTATCTCACGCGCATGCGCGTGCCAATGGGGCGCTGCCGAAGGATCGGCCACGCCAGCTTTCTTTATTGCAACAGCCATCATCCACCTCGTTTGAATACATCTTTTCTTATCAGATGCCGAGGTGGATGAGGCGGTTACCCATTTGTCAATCGTGCTATTTCACCGACACAATCGGCGTAACCGAGTACCCCGGACGAAGCTTATGATCGTTGTTCTCCTGGTCCAGGTTGGTGAAATCGATTCGCACTGGAATGCGCTGAACCACTTTGACATAATTGCCGGTCGCATTTTCCGGTGGGAATAACGAGAGCCGTGAACCCGTCGCTCCACCGATTTGGCGGATGGTGCCGTGGAACTTCTTGCCGCCCAGAGCATCTACCTTGATCACTACTTTTTGACCATCCCGCATGTGCTCGAGCTGGGTTTCCTTGAAGTTGGCTGTTACCCACAGGTTCGTCAGCGGAATGATGGTCAGAAGATCCTGCCCGACCGACAGGTTGGCGCCCACGTTGACATTCTTCTTGTTCACGATTCCGGTCGTCGGGGCGGTGATCTTGGTGTAGCCCAGGTTAAGCTTTGCCTGATCAACCTTTGCCTGTGCCTGCTTGACATCGGCAACAGCAGCATTCGCCTTCGCCTGTTGCGCCCGGATCTGGCTAGGGCCGTTCTTAGAAGCCTCCATCGCCGTCGAGCGAGACTGCGCCAGCTTCTGCTGCGCCTGTCGTACCGCCTCCTGCTGTCCGATCAGGGTGGACTCGGCTTCGAGCACACCAGCACGATTTGCGGCAGCCGCGGCAACCGCCCCGTCAAACTGCTGCTTGGAGATGACGTCCTTCTCAACCAGCGGCTTGTACCGCTCCACATCGAGATTGGTCTTGATCTCATTCGCCTTTGCCTGGTCGACCCGAGCCTGCGCCGCGGCAACCTGCTTCTGCGCCTGGGCCACTGCAGCAAGACCTCCCTGCACGTCAAAGCCAGTGGTATTGATGCTGGTGTTCGACGTGATGGTGGTTATCGGAACATTTACGTTCGCCTGAATCGCGGCGGCCTCGGCGCTGGCAAGGTTCGCCTGTGCCTGCTCGAGCGCGACCTGAAAGTCTTTCGGGTCGATCTCAGCCAGCAGATCTCCGGCTTTGACTTCCTGATTGTCCTCGACATAGACCTTGATGACCTGGCCCGCGATGCGAGAGCTCACCTGGTAGAGGTCGCCGTCCACCTGGGCATCGTCCGTGTCTTCCGTGAAGGTCGAGTGCCAATAGAAGAGGGCAGCGCCGATCACCAGCAGTGTCACTACCGCGATAATGATCAGCTTGCGGCGGGACTTCTTCTCTGGAGATTCGTCTTCCGGCTCCGGCGCGTTGTCCTTATTCGCTTCGTACTTCTTCTCTGCTTGCTCTGGCAAGGTTACTTTCCTCCGAGATAATCTTTGTAGTTTGTCTGCGCCGAGCCCAGGGCACGTGCCAGCGAAAGCTTGGCAATGTTGTGCTGGTAAAGCGCACTGATGTACTGATCGTTCGCCTGCTCGGTCTGCGATTGCGCCTGCGAGACCGGCAGATTGTCCGAAACGCCCGCTTTGAACCTCTGCTGCGCTTCGCTAAGAGCTTCATTTGCCAGCTCGACGTTGGAATGCGTTGCATCCACCAGTTTCGCCGCTGCCTGGATATCCAGGATGGCGTCGCGAACATCCTGATTGACCTGTTGCGCCTGGTCTCCCAGACGGGCACGAGCCTGCTCAAAACCTGCCGCGGCAACCTCGTTCTGTCCGCGCGTCTTGGCAATCTGAAGAATCGGCACCGTGATCTGTCCTGTCGCCGTATAGCTGGAATGCGAGTGGCCCGGCGTCTGGCCAAGGTCACCGAAATCTCCGACGAAACTGGCAACCGGCAGCTGATAGGCCCACGCTGACTTCTTCTGCGCGGCGGCCGCCTTCACCTGTTCATCCGATGCTGCGAGATCCTTGCGGGTCTTGAGAGCCTGATCCACACTCGCCTGGGGATCGACATCGTTGAAGACCGCATAAGGCACCAAGTCGGTCAGACGGTACTCCTGGTCAAGCGGAAGACCTATGACGCGAGCCAAGGCGAGCTTGTCTTTGGCGAGCTCATTTTTGGCTGAAATCAGCGTCTGTTGCTCGTTCTGATAATCAACCTGGGCCCTGAGAGCATCGAGCTTGGGACTGGTACCGGCTTCATGCGCCGCTACCGCCTGATCCAGCGAAACCTTCGAAGTTGCCAGCTCCGCCGTAACTGCTTCCACGCGGGCGTTGTCCGCGATGCAGAGCAGGTAGGAATTTCCGACCGTCAGCACCACCAGGTCGCGGGCATCCGCGGCGGTAAGCTTCGCGGCGGCGAAGTTATGCTTGGCCGCAATGTAATTCTGCAGCGCGGAAAGGTTGAATAGGTTCTGAGTAAGGTAGGCACGGAAGTCAACAACCTGAAAAGGCCCGATGATCGGATTCAACCCCGGGAATTTCAAACCGTAGGCCGCCAGGTTGACCTGCTGGACGTTGATGCTGGCCGCACCCGTTACCGTAGGAAGAAGCGCCTGCAGCTCTTCAAGTCGCTGCCCGTTCGCGTTCCTCTGCGCCGCGCCCTGGAGGATGATTCCAAGGTTGTTCCGCAGGCCGCGTTGAATCGCATCGTCCAGCGACAGATCCATTAGAGTGCCGGTAGATTTTCCCTCAACAAGGCTGCCTTTGAAGGAGTCCTGCGAGACCTGGGCTCCATTCTGTCCGGAGGCGGTGTAGAGCTGCTGCTGGGCGCCGGCGACCGCCGAGCTCTCATATCCGCTGCTGGGTCCTGTTTGCGTCGGTCTCGGCTGGTTGCCCGAGGGAGCTGTCTGCGTCTGTGCCAGCGCGGGGAAGCCGGCGAGCGTAAGCACAGCGATGACGACAGCGCCGCGGAGAAGGCGCGCTACTTCGGTATCGATCGCCACGCTTGCTGCGACCTTCCTTTTGGATTGAACCATAGCTTCGATGTTAATCGTATCTCCGTCTTTTCCAGCCACACTCTTCTATTCAAGTATTCAAGAAGAAGGGTAGCGCCTGGGCCTAGGATTTCTATAGGAATTCTGATGCTTGGCATCGTTTTGGCGGCTCAAAAAAGTTTCGCAGGCGATTGAGGAGCATGGAGTTCGCCTCTCAACCGCATAGAATGGACTTCTTTCCGGAAAAGATTCCGTGAACAAGAGATTTCAGGAGGATCGATGGCAGAGATTGGAGTTGCAGTAATCGGTTTTGGGCTGGCTGGGCGTGTCTTTCACACCTCTTTCGTAAGCGCGGTACCTGGGTTGAAGCTCGAAGCGATCGTGCAACGGCGCGGCGATGAGGCCGCCAAGGCGTATCCGAAGGCGCGCATCCTGCGCTCCGTAGACGAGGCATTCGCCGATCCGGCAGTCTCCCTGATCGTCGTCGGCACCCCTAACGAGACTCACTACGACCTGGCGAAGCGGGCGCTGCTGGCCGGGAAGCATGTCGTGATCGACAAACCCTTCGCGGCGACGAGCGGCCAAGCCAAGGAACTGGCAGAGATTGCTGAAGAGCGCAAGCTGGTGCTGGCTCCTTTCCACAATCGCCGTTGGGACGGCGATTTTCTGACGGTCCGCAAAGTGCTGGAGTCGGGGGAGTTGGGCCGCGTGGCCACGTTTGAATCCCACTTCGACCGCTTTCGTCCCCTGCCCCGTGAGGCGACCTGGAAAGAGGAGGGGAACGACGCCAACGGGATGCTGTTCGACCTGGGACCGCATCTGGTGGATCAGGTTCTGACGCTCTTCGGCGTTCCGCAGGCGATTACGGCGAGCGTTCGGCGCGACCGTGACACGACCGCCATCGAAGATGCCTTCGACATCATGCTGCACTATCCGAAGCTGCAGGCCTTCTGCCGGGCGACCATGCTGGCCGCCGAGCCCGCTCCGCGCTTCCTGATCCACGGAACCAATGGAAGCTTCCGCAAGTACGGCCTCGATCCGCAGGAGCCCGCGCTGGTGGGCGGCGCCACAGTTCCGCCCATGGGCGATGCCCGCGTTTGGCTGGCGGAGCCAGAATCGGCCTGGGGGACGCTTACTATCGCGCCTGACCCTGCCGAACCTGGCGAGCTGAATCGCACCACGGTGAAGACGGAGCTGGGAGACTATCGCGGCTACTATGCGAACGTTCGGGATGCGATCCTTGGCGTCTCGCCCCTGAAGGTCACCCCGGAGGACGCTTATCGTGTGATTCGCCTGCTCGAGATGGCGCGCCAGAGCAGCGCGGAAGGGCGCAGCTTGCCAGTTTCTTTCTGACCCCACTCCCCCTAAATTGTGCAAAGTATTCTTTTTATTGCATTTAGCAGCGGACTTCGAATGCAAAGTCTTGATTCCAGATACCTTACCTGTAAGGTATTTGGAATCATTTACTTATAGCTTATACCTTGACTGTTTGAGGGATAGCCGCGGATTGTTCGCGATCCGTTTTAAGCGTAGCAGAGAAGATCGAACTTATCGGCACTGTTCATCTTCTTATAATTCAGTAATTTGTGCCCTGTAGAGACTTGACACGGCCCTCTGGAGCAGAAGTGCCATGCCATGGGCGAGAACCGGCTGGAAATCTGCTTGATAGATTGGAATCTATGAACGATGTGGTTAAGGTAACGGAGGATCTTCCCGGAGGTTTTCTCTGGGGAGCGGTAAGGGCGGGTATCAAGGCGAGCGGAAACCCTGATCTTGCGGGTGCAGTGGTTGAGGGTGTGGGGCGGGCGACGGCGATGTTTACCTCCAACCAGGTAGTTGCGGCTCCCGTCACGGTTGGCCGCGAGCACCTGGCCGCGACCGGAGGCCGGGTTGGGGTGGTTCTGGTGAACGCGGGGAACGCCAACTGCGCCACGGGACAGGTGGGGATCGATGCCTGCAAGAGCACCTGCGTGGCGGCAGCCGAGAGCTTCGGATGCATCTTCGACGAGGTCTTCCCTTCTTCTACCGGCATCATCGGCGTTCCCTTTCCCGGCGACAAGGTGATTGCCGCCCTGCCCGCACTCAAGTCATCTTTTGGGAACATGCCAGAGCATGCGGAGAGCTTCGCGCGAGCCATCATGACTACGGACACCCGCATGAAGGTTGCCCAGGCCAAGATTGAGGTCGATGGCAAGGAGGTGCGGATCTTCGGTGCGGCGAAGGGTGCAGGAATGATTCATCCCCGGCTGGGAGCTCCGGTGGTTCCTCACGCGACGATGCTGGTGTACCTGTTCACCGACATCGTCGCGGATGGCTCGCAGCTGCGTGAACTTCTGCCGCATGCGGTGGAGCGAAGTTTCAACTCCATCTCCATCGACGGAGATACTTCGACGAACGATACGGTGCTTCTGCTGGCCAGCGGAGCGAGCGGCGTTCGCCTGAACGAAAAGACGGAGCAGAGTTTTGCGGCGGCGCTCGCCGAGGTGTGCGGCAGGTTGGCCTATGCCATCGTCGATGACGGCGAAGGCGTGACCCACGTGGTGACGCTGCATATTACCGGAGCCCGGAGCGAGTACGAGGCCAAGCAGGTGGCGAAGTCGATTGCCCACTCCCCGCTGTGCAAGACAGCATGGTCGAGCGCGGACCCAAACTGGGGACGGTTGATGGCGGCGGCTGGTTACAGCGGCGTGGAGTTCGACCCGGCACGGGTTACAGTACGGATCGGCGAGGAACCGGTGTATGAAAACGGTATGCGTTCCTCGGCGTTCGACGAGGCTGCGGCGCATCGGGTGATGCTCCAGAGGGACTACACGATTGCGATGGATATGGGACAGGGCGAGGCGGAGTGCAGGTTTGTGACTTGTGATCTAACGGAGCAGTACGTGCGGATCAATGCGGATTATTCGACGTAAAAGCCATCATGGCGCATAACGCCAACGAATGCCGCAGTTCAGTGAATGCAGTTCGTTCCCGGAAACGGCATAGCTCCATCTCACGGGGTTAGGTTGCGGATAGCCGGATTGCAGGCCCTTTCGATGCAGGTTCAGTCCGTATCTGTGACCGCGAGGATGGAAAGTGCGCGAGCGCGTCGATCGAACAAAATCGCGGTCCAATCCCAAGCGATTCCCCCAAACCATCGAGTCCAGGCGTTGTGGGTTGAGTAGTAGCTCACCTCAGAGAGCCTGAGGCCGAAGAGTGCCTCACAGAATGCAAGTGAGTTTTCTTTTTCGGTTCTCCCGTCACCTCTGGCACCAGCACTGGTATAAGCGCCGCCAGCGTAGAGCTTTTGCGCCAACTCCCCATCAAAGAGGAACGAACTTGTCAGTCGAAAGTTGCCATCATATCCAGCATCTCCAATTTCATACTTCTCATCGACTCCGTGACGTCGAAATTGATTTCCAGGAATCTCCAAGTTCATGATCTCCGCGAGCTGCTCCGAGCTCACGACCTCTCCCAATCTGTGAACTACAAACGCGGGATCGTCGGGCTTTGACGGTTCAATTTCCAAATCTGGCAGGGCATGATTGACTTCGATCCGATCGAGAAGCTGCCTAAGAATGCCGAATTCGAGTAGGCGGTCCCTCGATGCAAACCAGTCGAAAGCCGTGCTGGGGCCGACACTGAACGAAGCGAAGAGAGCTCCACCATTGACGTGGGTTTCACATATTTGGCTCAGCACGGAGTCCAACCGGGGATCAACAAGCGGCCTGATCTCTAAAGAAACCTGTTGACACATTGCGCGTGCCAGAGCAAAAGTCGGTCTCTCCTGATTTGCATCCGGGGTCAGCAATTCCATATACACAGATCTTAAACGTACCTCGCAGAGCAGATCGTTTTCGGGGACTGGGACAACATAAGTATCAATACGGGGAAACGTGCATAGCGGAGGTATTCGGGATTGCTCAACACACGCCGACTTGCGAGGACTTATTGGCTTCTCAATGAAAGACCAGGCGATTTACCGTAAATCGACGTTCCGGACTATGTTTGGAGTGCAATATCGGCACGCCTGACGGCTAAGCTGTCAGGTCGTTTGGAGAACCTTTGTGAAGATCCAGGAGGCTAGCCCTTCGAGGTAGCCTCGTCCATGTAGAAATCGGCGATCTGGCTGGCGTACTTCTTCTCAACGACGCGGCGCTTCAACTTCAAGCTCGGGGTCAGCTCTTCGGTCTCCACGCTCCACTCCTCGGGAACGACACAGATTCGCTTGATGCTCTCGAAGTTCGCCAATTGCTGGTTCACTCGATCCACGATCTCCTGATACGCCTTGATGACCTTGGCATGCTTCACAAGCAACGCAGGGTCTTCGGTCTGCACGCCCTGGCCCTTGGCCCATCCCTTCAATGCAGCCAGATTCGGCGAGATGAGCACACAGACGAACTTATGCTTGTCTCCCACCATCGCTGCGTGACCTACCAGGGTATTGGCTTTGAGCTTGTTTTCGATCGGCTGCGGTGCGATGAACTTTCCTCCGCTGGTCTTCAGAAGCTCTTTCTTGCGATCGGTGATGGAGAGAAAGCCACCGTCATCGAGATTCCCGATATCCCCCGTTTTGAACCAGCCATCCTCGGTGAACGTCTCCTCGGTCTCCTTGTTTTTCTTCCAGTAGCCTACGAAGATGGAGGGTCCCTTCACCTCCAACTCGCCATCGGAGGCGAAGCGGCACTCCACGTTCGGCAGTGGTTGGCCCACGGTGCCGATCCTGTTTGCTCCCGGATAGTTCAAGGCGATTACAGGCGAGGTCTCGGTGAGACCATAACCCTCGAGGATCAGAATTCCGGCATCGGCAAACCATCCCGCCGTGTCCATTCCAAGCGGGGCTCCACCGGAGATAAAGATCCGTACATGTCCGCCAAAAGCCTCCGCGATCTTCCCGAAGACGAGCTTATTCGCCAGCTTCCAACTCAGCCCACCCGGCTTTCTACTTGTGAGAATCTCTTCCCTATGGGATTTGCCGACGCTGAGCGCCCATTCCAGAATTCTGTGCTTCAACGGCGATGCGGCGGACTTGCCCTCCACAGCTTGTCGAATCTTCTCGTAGACCCTGGGCACGGCCACGACGATCGTGGGCTGAATTGTCTTCATCGCCACAGGCAGTTGATCGAACTTCGCGCAGTAGGCCAGCTTCGTTCCGTGACACAACAAGGCATAGTCCAGGTGTCTCGCCGTCACATGAGAAAGAGGAAGAAATGAGATGCCGGTATCCTGGTCGCCCAGGCCGAGCGGGCCGGTGGAGTAGTTCAGGTTGCTGGCGAGATTTCCGTGGGTCAACATCACGCCCTTGGGCTCGCCGGTGGTGCCCGAGGTATAGATGATGGTTGCCAGATCTTCGGGCCGTGCTGTCTTCAGCATGACGTCGAATCCAGCGTCGCGCTGCTGCCTGGCCTCCGCACCCTTCATCAAGGCCGTGAAACTTTCCGCTCCTTCGTGTTGGCCCTGCTCCATGACGACGACAGCCTTCAGCTCCGGAAGCTCGCCTGCCTGACGGATCTTCTCGTACTGCTCCGCTGTCGAGACGACGGCTACCTTTGCTCCGGAATCCCGGAGCATATAGCCGATCTGTTCGGAGGTCAGGGTTGGATAAAGCGGGACGTCGACACCCCCGATTGCGAGTACGGCAAAGTCGGTCACCGGCCATTCCCACCGGTTCTCCGACAGGAGCGCCACTCGATCCCCTTTGCCGACTCCCCATTCGCGCAACACGTCAGCGAGAGCTCGCACCCGGCCATACAGCTCTACCGACGAGATGGGGGACCACGATGCCGCAGTGTCCTGCGCCATCATCACAGTGCGATCGCCTCGCCCCGTCGCCCGCACCAGAACATCATTCACCGTTCTCAGATCAAACATGCCTGTCCCGCCATCCTGTACCGATTAGTGCTTCGAACCAACCTAAGCCAATAGGTTTCAAAACGCCAACCGGAATAAAGTTGCCAATTTCAATTGAAGACGACGAATCATCCTCACGGAGATCTTCCCCGAACCAGACTGCATTTTCGAACGTGGGTCTAGAGCGCCGTCCCTGCTTTCCCTCTCGTTCCAATTCCGTTCAAAAGCACGTCCATCACCTGGCGGGCCGTCGTTTTGGCATCATACGCACGTCCGGTAAACACAGCCGAGCTCAACAGCTCGTCGATCGCGCCGAACATACAGTGCGCCACTACGCCATCGGAGACATCCGCCCTAAAGATTCCTTGTTGTTGTCCACGTCTTACCACCTCGCGCACCATCTGGATGTATTTGACAAGATGATGGTGTGAGAACTCCGCAATAAATTTTGCGCTCTGGCGCACCTCCGTTTGCATTAGGATCGCCATGCTGCGATTGACCTGGTGGCTTTGAAGATGGACTTCGGCAATATACTCCAGCTGTTCCCGCGGGCCCTCCAGCGTATTGAATCTCTCCTCAACCTGCCGGTAGAACCTTCCGAAGGTCGTATCGATCGCCGTCCGCAGAACTTCATCCTTATTTTTGAAGTAGAGATAGATTGTGCCGTCCGCAACACCCGCTCGTTTGGCGATCGCGCTGACCGGCGAGTTGAAATAGCCCCGCTCGGCAATCACCTCCACGGCGGCGTCCAGGATTCTCTGATACTTGTCGCTGCCCGGTCCAGAGGACGGTATCGTTCTTTCCACCTCGGTCACTCCAGCTCCCTCTTGAACGTGCTTCACGCGCTCCAGTCCGGTCCTCGAACGAAGTATCCAGTCTTCGCCACTCTAAAGAAAGCCGTTCCTCTTGCCAAGAATGAATTTGGATTCATACCCCAAAAGAAAGCCCTCGGACGAGCCGAGGGCTGGAATCTTTACGAAGGGAATGCGTGGATTATGCGCTGGCCCTTGTGGTGTCAGGCTTGCGGTTTTGGGGTCAGCCGGACAAACGAGGTTGCTTTGGCCGCCCAATCCGCCAACAGGGCTTTGGCAAGGCCGCTGTCCGAGAGAGCGACGTGTTCCTCAATCAACGCTTTCAATTCTTCCTGCGAAGAGGCATCCGTTTCACTAAATGGCTGTGGATCAATGAATTCAGGATGAAACTTCGAGTTTGAGATGAAGCTTCTATCCTCATCGTAGATCCAGGCGAGGCCTCCGGTCATCCCAGCACCGAAGTTCATGCCGGTCTTGCCGAGAACAACGATGGTTCCGCCGGTCATGTACTCGCAGCCGTGATCGCCCACACCTTCGACGACGGCGATCGCACCCGAGTTTCGAACTGCGAAACGCTCGCCCGCCCGGCCTGCAGCGAAGAGCTTGCCTGATGTCGCACCGTAGAGGGCCACGTTGCCAAGGATGACGTGTTGTCCGCTGTCTTTGGCGGCAAGCCCGAGAGGACGGATGACGATCTCGCCACCGGAGAGACCCTTGCCAACGAAGTCGTTCGCTTGACCGTCGAGGATCAGCTTCATCCCTTCAACGGCAAAGGCGCCAAAGGACTGCCCCGCGGTTCCGTGCAGGTCGAAGGTCACGTCGGCATGCAGATCTCCCTGCGCGCGACGCAGAGCCAATTCTCCAGCCAGGCGCGAACCCACGGCACGATCGCTGTTGGTGATCTCAGTCCCGACCAGGTAGGACTTCCCTGCCTCAATCGCTTTGAGGGCGGGCGCCACCCACTGCTCGTCGATCGGAGGCTTCGGCAGCGGCTGATCGTTCCTTCCGCCCATCCAGCGGCGGGGACCGTCCGTTACCTGCGCCAGCATCGGCGCGAGGTCGAGGTTGCCGTCGAAGCGGACCTGCTCCAGCAAGTCGGAGCGGCCGACCGCCGCTTCGAGCGAAGGCAAGCCATAACGGGCCAGCAGGTGCTGCAGGTCGGATGAAAGCTCTTCGAAGAACCGAACCACGTGCTCCGGCTTGCCGCGGAACTTAGCCCGCAGCTCCGGCTTCTGGGTTGCGATGCCGGTGGGACAGGTGTTCAGGTGACATTGCCGGGCCATGTCGCAGCCCAGGACTACGAGCACGGCGGTTCCAAAGGCGTACTCGTCCGCTCCAAGGAGCGCAGCGACGAGAACATCACGCGCGGTGGCGAGACCGCCATCGGTGCGCAGGCGAACTCGTCCGCGCATGCCGTTCTGCATCAGGACCTGCTGGGCCTCGGCGAGACCGAGCTCCCATGGATTGCCGGCATACTTGATGCTGGAGAGAGCCGCGGCTCCGGTTCCACCGGTGTTTCCGGCGATCACGACGTAGTCCGCATAGGCTTTGGCGACTCCGGCGGCGACGGTTCCGACGCCGCAGCCCGAGACCAGCTTGACTCCGACTGCCGCCTTCGGGTTTACGCGCTTCAGATCGTAGATCAGCTGCGCCAGGTCCTCGATCGAGTAAATATCGTGGTGCGGCGGCGGCGAGATCAGTGAGACGCCGGGCTGTGCGTGCCGCAGCCGGGCGATCAAGCCGCTGACCTTGTGTCCGGGAAGCTGTCCGCCCTCGCCGGGCTTGGCACCCTGCGCGACCTTGATCTCGATCTCCTCGGCGTGAGCGAGATACTCGGCCGTAACTCCGAAGCGTCCAGAGGCGATCTGCTTGATTTTGTTGTTGAGGGAGACGTGAACCGCAGGAGCCTCAACCACAGGTTCGGCGACGGCAATTCCGCCTTGTGCGTGCATGGACGCGCTTGCTCCGCCTGAGCCAGGCTGCGACTCCGAGCCGACCGGATGCTGGCGGTAGACGGTGGAATCTTCGCCGCCCTCGCCGGTGTTCGATCGCGCACCGAGCATGTTCATGGCGGCAGTGATGGTCTGGTGCGCCTCGGGGCTCAACGAGCCGAGCGACATGGCACTGGCAACGAAACGCTTTGTGATGCTGGACGGGCTCTCGACTTCGGCGAGAGGAAGCTCTCCTCCGGCTGGCCGAATCTCCAGCAGATCACGCAGCACGGCTGGATCGCGGGCGATGACGTCTTTGGTAAAGATGGCAAAGGCGGCGGTTGGATCGGTGGGCTGGGGCACATTGCGCGCACTGCCTACGACCGACTGAAGCGCCTTCACCGTAGGCGGCTGCCAGGCGTGAGGCTCTGCAACCTCGGCCTTGCGGAACCTGACCCAGCCGTAGTCGGGCAGATCGGCAGACGCCGCAGTGCCTTCAGCAGGCTGCCAGGTCTGGCGAAGCTGGCGGTCGACTTCCACGAATCCGATGCCGGAGAGAGGCGCCGGCGTGTTCGGGAAACATCGATCCACAACACTTGAGTGAAGCCCGAGAATGTCGAACTGACGGGCGCTGCGATAGCTGTCGACGACGGAGATTCCCATCTTCGACATGACTTTCGCCAAACCGGCGTCGAGGGCCTTGAGCATCTTCTTCTCTGCCGCCTCAGGCTCCGTTCCGGCAGGAGCAAGGGCGCGGCCGCTCTCAAGCGCGAGCCAGGGACATACCGCTCCGGCGCCGTAGCCGATCAGGACGGCGGCGTGGTGAATGTCGCGACAGTCTCCCGCTTCAACCGCGATGCCTGTGAGGGTTCGCAGACCCGCGGCGACCAGGGCCTGGTGGACTGCGCCCGTCGCCATCGCCATTGGGACCGGGATGGAGTCAGAACTGGCAGCACGATCGCTCAGCAGAAGGATACGCGCGCCGTTGCGAACCAGCTCAATCGCCTGGTTACTGAGGTCGTCGAGCGCCTGCACCAGCGTGACATCGGCGGCAAAGACGCAGGCCAACTCGGCGAAGCGAAGCTCGCCAGCGTGCGGATAATTGCCTGCGCGAAGGGCGTTGACCTGTCCTAGCGAGAGAAACGGTGAAGTCAGCGATATACCCGGGAGCGGAGCGTTCTTGTCGAGCAGGTGGGGCCAGGGGCCAAGACGGGTATGCAGCGAGACGACGCAAGCCTCGCGCAAGGGGTCGATCGCCGGATTCGTTACCTGGGCGAAGCGCTGGCGGAAGTAGGCATACACCGGCCGCGGCGTGCGGGCCAGGAAGGCCAGTGGCGTATCGTCGCCCATCGACCAGACTGCGTCCTTGCCATCGGCAGCCATGGGCTGCAGGATCATCCGAACATCTTCGCGGGTGTAACCGAAGCCCTTCTGCAATGCGGTCAACGTCGCTGTTTCGAACGGGGCGACCGGCGCAGGAATCAGAGGAGCATTCTCGAGAAGCTTTGCATAGATCGGGTCAGAGTCCAGGAGCGCGAGCAGTTCCTCGTCCTCGTAGACCTTGTGCCTTTCGAGATCGACAACCAGCATCTGGCCGGGGCCGAGGCGGCCGCTGTGGGTTACCTCGTTCGGGTCCAGATCGACCAGGCCGATCTCCGATCCGGCAACGACCAGCCCGGTCGTTGTGATGGCAAAGCGGCAGGGCCGGAGGCCGTTGCGGTCGAGCACAGCTCCCACCAGACGTCCATTTGCAAAGGCGATGGCTGCAGGTCCATCCCACGGCTCGGTGCAGTCGGAGTGGTAGTCAAGAAAGGAAGAAGTGAAACCCGAGGCGGCAGCGGGAGGCATCAGCATCCGCATGGCCTCGGCCAGGGTGCGGCCATTCTGCGAGATCAGCTCGACGGCCTCGTCGAGACTGGTGGAGTCGGTGCCTCCCTGGGTCAGGACAGGCTTGCACTCAACCGGAAGCGTGGAATCGCGCGCGGCCATGCGGGCGCGGTTGCCCCACACGGTGTTGATCTCTCCATTGTGTCCGAGGGTGCGGCCGGGCTGGGCGCGGTGCCAGGTGGGAAGAGTGTTGGTGGCGTAACGCTGGTGGAAGATGGCGAAGGAGGTGACGAAGTCATGACACGCCAGGTCGGGATAGAAGAGAGCCAGGTCCTGGCCAGTACACATGGCCTTGTAGACAATGGTCTGGGTGGACATCGAACAGATATAGCCGTCGACTTCACCCTGCTCATGGGAGCGCTCGAATTGCTTGCGGGCCAGGTACAGGCGCCGCTCCATCGTGGACGACTCGGCATGGTCTGCATCGATCACGAGCACCTGCCGGATCTTCGGCATGGTGGCAAGAGCCATCTCTCCGAGGTATTCCGTGCGAATTGGGACGTCGCGCCAACAAAGCACCTTAAAGTCGTGCGAGAGCAGGGCCCGTTCAATGAGAGCCTCCGCGCGGGTCTCATCCCTGGGGATAAAGACCATGCCCACGCCAAGGGTCTTGTCCGGCGCAAACGAAAGGTTTTCGGATTTAATCAGAAAATTCCGCGGAATCGCGGCGAGTACGCCAACTCCGTCACTGCTTTTTCCATCGGCGGCAGTCGCACCACGGTGTGCAAGCCGGCCAAGAGCCGTAAGCGCCTGGGCAAGAATCTGATTCGATGCCTTGTCCTCGACCGAGGCCACAAAGCCGACCCCGCAGGAGTCATGGTCGAAACGTTCATCGATCAGGGAGGGAGCCTGAGATGGCCTGGAGCTCACGCGGTCGAACGAGGACACGGGTGCAGCAACAGCAGGGGCGAGTGCGGGAAACCTTTCCATGATTCACTATACGTCCAATGAACGGCAAATTCACTGGAATAACCTTTCCGTCAAGGTATGGGCGACGCTCCACGGGGAACGCCATTGTATAAATATACACGATGAATGTATATTTATACACAGCCCGGAAGTTCTCGTTTGATACCGTGGCAGAAACGGCAATGAAACACAGATGAAACAACAACGTCATACCGTAATTCGTGAGGTGCTGGCCAAGGGACCAATTCCCAGCCAGGATGACTTACGGCGAAAACTTGCAGGGCGTGGTTTCCATGTTACACAAGCAACGCTCTCTCGTGACATTCATGAGCTGAGATTGTCAAAAGGACCAGACGGCTATTCGCTTTCCAATGGCGGTGACGCTGAGGAGGACTCCCTTCCCGGGATTCGTGAGGTGCTTGGAGGCTTTGGTCTGGAGGTGCGGCAAGCGGCGAATCTGCTGGTTGTTATCACGACGACCGGCGGCGCGCAGCCGATCGCGGCAGGAATGGACTATGAGGACTGGCCCGAGGTGGTCGGGACGATCGCAGGCGACGACACGGTTTTGATCATCTGCCCCGACGTGGAGCAGGCAACACAACTGAAGAAGCGGATTGAAGGACACATTGGCTAACCTGGAGACGATCGAGAAGACGACAGAGACTGGTTCCGGCGGAGCGAAGACTCGCGTCCCCCGGATTGCGGTGGCAGGCGTGAGCGGATATGCGGGTGGAGAGCTTGCCCGCCTGCTGCTGCGTCATCCCGGCATGGAAGGAGCGGCTCCGCTGTTTCTTGGACGCGCAATCGAGGGTGGAGCCGCAGAAGCGGCAGCTACCGGCGCAACGACGATTGAAGCGATCCACCCACAACTGGCGATGATCGGCGCAAAGGCCTCGCACCCGGTTGAGCCGTTTCACTGGGATCGTCTTGCCGAGGCCGGGATCGAGATCATGTTTCTCGCACTTCCGCACGAGCAATCTCGCGAGTGGGCTCCCGAGGCCATCGAGCGCGGGATTCGCGTGATCGATCTGAGCGGCGCATGGAGACTGCAGGAAGGCAGCAACCGTGCCGTGTACAAGCTGCACGATAAGAATCCGGCGCTGGCCGCAGAGCTGCAAGCCGAGGCCGTTTATGGCTGCCCCGAGCTGCATCGCGATGCGATTCGCACGGCCCGGCTGGTTGCGAATCCAGGCTGTTACTCGACGTCGATCATTCTTGCGCTTTCTCCACTGATAAGAGCCGGGATTGTCGATCTCGACACTGGAATCATCTGCGATGCGAAGTCAGGCGTCAGCGGAGCGGGCAAGGCACCCACCTCGAAGACGCACTTCATGTACGCGGCCGATAACCTCTCCGCCTACTCCGTCTTCGGGCATCGGCACACGGGGGAGATGCTGGAACAGCTCTGCCTGGGTGCGGACCAGATCCAGTTCACGCCTCACCTGTTGCCGATTCCCCGGGGGATCCTGTCGACGATCTATCTCCGGCTGAGGCAGCCGATGAAGCCGGATGAGATCGCGCATCTGTTCAACAGCTTCTATGAAGGGAGCCCGCTGGTACGGCTACACGCGACGCCGCAGCTTCCGCAGATTCAGCATGTCGTCCGTACGAACTTCTGCGATGTGGGGTTCGCGCTTGCAGAGGATGGCAAACGGCTGATTGTCGTCTCGTGCCTGGACAACCTGCTAAAGGGTGCCGCGGGACAGGCGGTGCAGAACATGAACGTGATGTGTGGATGGAAGGAAGAGGAGGGCTTGCTGTGAGATTCGTCGTAAAACTTGGCGGTGCGGGCCTCGAAAACCCGGCGCTGTTGTACGCCTGTGGCAAGGCTATCTCCGACCTGGTCAATGACGGGAACCAGGTGGCTGTGGTCCATGGCGGGGGCGTGCAGCTGACGCGCACGCTGGCGCTGATGGGCAAGAAGAGCGAATTTATCTCGGGCCTGCGCGTTACCGATGCCGAGACGCGGGACGCTGCGCTGATGGTTCTGGCGGGCCGGGTTAATAAATCTCTGGTTGCATCGCTTGGAACCCACGGACAGTCAGCAGTTGGACTCTCCGGAGGCGACGGCCATGTCTTTCGCGCGCGCAAGAAGAAGACGACTCCCGATCTGGGCTTCGTCGGGGAGATTGCGTCCACCGACCCGCGCTGGCTCGAGGCCATCTGGACCATGGGAGCCGTTCCCGTGATCTCTTCGATCGCGCTTGGCTTCGATGGGGAGTACTACAATATTAATGCGGATGAGATGGCAGCTGCTTGCGCAGTTTCGACCAAGGCGGACGCTCTGGTCTTTCTGACCGATGTGCCGGGAGTGAAAGGTGCCGATGGCAGCGTAATGCGCTGGCTGACGCTTGGAGAGATTCCCGCGCTTGAGAAGCAGCAGGTGATCTCCGGCGGCATGCTTCCCAAATTGAATGCCTGCCGCGAGGCGCTGTTGCATGGCGTCAAGCGCGTACGCATTCTGCCTGCGGAGTCCGCGGCGCTTCTGCCGGATCTCTGCTCAACTCGAGTCAACGACGGAACGGAGGTCATGGTCGCATGAACCTGGCATCGATTCAGGCTGCGGAGAGCAAGCTGCTGCTGAATACCTATGAGCGGAACCCTTATCTCTTTGTCAGCGGCAAAGGCGTGTTTCTGCAGGACGATAACGGAACCCACTTCCTCGATCTGCTGAGTGGCATCGGCGTCTCCGCGCTTGGATACGGCCATCCGGCCATCGCGGAAGCCATCGCACACCAAAGCGCGCGTCTGCTGCACACCTCGAACCTCTTCTTCCATGAAGGCACGGCAAACCTCGCTCTGCGCCTGACGGAGATCAGCGGAATGGATCGCGTCTTCTTCTGCAATAGCGGAACCGAGGCATGGGAGGCTGCGCTGAAGCTGGCTCGCGCCTATGCGACGAAGGAACGCGAGAATGGCAAGAAGACCGGCACAAAATTTCTTGCTCTCGAACACAGTTTTCACGGCCGGACGATGGGATCGGTCGCCACGACGCATAAGGACAAATACCGTCTTCCCTTCGCACCAGTCATGGGCGATGTGGAGTTCGTGCGCTTTAACGATGTCGCCGACCTGCGAGCAAAGTTCTCTGACGAAGTCTGCGGCATCTGCATTGAACCTATCCAGGGTGAAGGCGGCATCCATCCGGTCTCGAAGGAGTTCTTCGCCGCGGCGCGCGAACTTTGCGACTCGACCGGAGCGCTGCTGCTTGCTGACGAGATCCAGAGCGGCCTGGGACGCACTGGAAAGTGGTTTGCGTATCAGCACTACGGAATTCAGCCTGATATCACCACACTTGCCAAGCCGATCGCCGGAGGCATTCCAATGGGCGCGATGCTCTGCACGGAGCGGGCGGCCTCTGCGTTTACTCCCGGGATGCATGGAACGACTTTTGGTGGAGGTCCACTGGCATGCGCGGTTGCGATTGCCGTAATCGACACGATGCGGAATGAAGATATGCTTGCGCACATCGAAGAGGTCGGTGGATATTTCAAATCCGAGCTCGAAGCTCTTAAGCAGCGCCATGACTGCATCACCGAGGTGCGCGGCATGGGACTGATGTTGGGAATCGAGCTGAACTCGGCTGAGCTTGCGAAACAGGTAGCCGCGCAAATGATGGAGCGGCACATCATTATCAACCGGACAAGCGAAACGGTGCTTCGCTTTCTTCCACCTTTCATCCTCGAAAAGAAGCACGTCCAGATGGCCATAGACGCGCTAAGCGAGATTTTGAAGGCGAACACGGAATTTGCCGGCGCAACGCCGGCTGGAGAAAAAGTTCATGGGTAGCAAAACAGTGATTATGAACACTAAGCCAGATATGCCAGGAGAAGAGATTACGCCGCGCAAGGCTACGGCGACGCTTGGCATCCAGTCCGATACCGCATTCAATGAAGCGGCCAAGCGCCTGTGCGGCCGCGACCTCTGTTCGATCGGCGACCTCACCGTCGAGGAGATGGCCGCCATCATGGAGCTGGCCCACGCGGTGAAGAATCACCCCGAGGATTTTCGCCACGCACTCGACGCCAAGCAGATGGTGATGTTCTTCGAGAAGGCATCCCTGCGTACGCGGCTCACCTTCGAGACGGCGATCAACACGCTCGGAGGCAACGCGATCTTCGTCGACCAGACGCAGTCCCCGCTGGGCGAGCGTGAATCCCTTGGGGATATGGCACGCAACCTGGAGCGCTGGATGAACGTGATCGTTCTGCGCACGTACTCGCACGAGACTATTACCGAGATGGCAGCCTTCTCGAAGGTTCCCGTGATCAATGCTCTGTCGGATCTCGAGCATCCCTGTCAGGCCATCGCCGACTTTCTCACGCTGGAAGAGCGCTTCGGGTCGGCGGAGGGACTTCGGTTTGCTTATGTCGGAGACGGCAACAATGTCTGCCATTCTTTAATGCTGACCGCGGCGCAGCTCGGAGCGCATTGCAGCATCGCGACGCCGAAGGGCTTTGCGCCGAAGCTGGAGATCATTCACAAGGCGATTGAGATCGCCGAGTCGACCGGCGGCAGCATCACGCTGCTGCACGATCCCGTGAAAGCCGCCACCGGCGCCGACGCTATCTACACCGATGTCTGCACCAGCATGGGCTTCGAACATGAGGCGACCAAGCGGGCTCCGATCTTCAAGCCCTACCAGGTAAACGAAAGCCTGATGGCAAATGCGCAACCAGACGCAGTCTTCATGCACTGCCTTCCTGCGCATAGAAACGCCGAGGTTACCGACGCCGTGCTCGACGGGCCGCAGTCGATCGTCTTCGATCAGGCCGAAAACCGGAAGCACGCGCAGAAGGCGCTTCTGCTGATGTTGCTCGGCGGAGCGAAGCGTATTTCGAGCGCACGCGGCCGCGGAACCCAGGCTCGCAAACGGCCCTCGTTGGTCTAACCGCACAACGTCATTCGAGAAGTCCAAATTTACCGTAGAGAGAAGAAGGAGTCAGTCAGTGAGCAAGATGTGGTCAGGTCGATTCCGCGAACCGCTCGATCCCGGATTCGAGTCCTGGCAGCGTTCGTTTCCCTTCGATGTGCGGCTGCTTCCCCAGGAGGTAGCCGCCTCGAAGGCGCACGCACGCGCCATCGCAGCCGCAGGCATTCTTACCGACGCAGAGCTCTCGAAGATGCTCGACGGACTTGATCGTGTGATTCCACTCTCCGTGGAGGAGGTCTCAAGCCATCGCGGCGCACAGACTGCGAGCGCTGCAGTGCAGGATCACTTCGCTGAAATTGTCGCGCTGAGCCCGCATGCGGAAGACATCCACCATTTTGTCGAGCTGCAGTTGACCAAACTGATCGGCGACCTTGCGTTGAAGCTGCATACCGGGCGCAGCCGCAACGAGCAGATCGCGACCAACATGCGTCTCTTCGTCCGCGATGCCATCGACCAGGCACTCGAGGGTCTGCTGGCGTGGCGCGAGGCGCTGGTCGAACAGGCAGTCTCCGCAGGCGATGCGGTCATGCCCTCCTACACGCATCTGCAGCGAGCCGAGCCCGTTTTGATCGCACATTGGCTGCTGGCTTACGTTGCGATGCTCGAGCGCGACTTTACTCGCCTGACGGATTGCCGCAACCGCCTCAATCTCTGCCCGCTGGGCTCGGGAGCCATCGCTGGCGCGACGTTGGCGCTGGACCGTAGTATCGCCGCCGAGGCTCTCGGCTTCGACGGCCCCACACCGAACAGCATGGACGCGACCAGTGACCGCGACTTTGCGCTCGAGTTCACGCAAGCGCTCTCGACGTTAGGACTGCACATCTCGCGCTTCGCCGAAGAGCTGACCCTGCACTCGACCGCCGAGTTCGGATTTCTCGATCTGCCGGAACGCTTCTCGACGGGATCAAGCGCTATGCCGCAGAAGAAGAACCCCGACCTGACGGAGCTGATTCGTGGCAAGGCAGGGCGCCTGCAGGGAGCGGCGCTGACGCTGTCCACCATTATCAAAGGGCTGCCGCTCGCCTACAACAAAGATCTGCAGGAGGGCCAGGAGCCGGTCTTCGACGCTGCCGATACCATCCACGGAATCCTCGCCCTGCTGCCTGGCTTCTCACGCGCTCTGCGCTTCCGCACCGAGGCCATGAAGACAGCCGCCGAGAAGGGTTATTTGAATGCGATGGCCGCGGCTACTTATCTGACTCACAAGGGAGTTCCCTTTCGCAAGGCGCACGAGAAGATCGGCCAGGCAGTCCGGCTTGGGCTCGAGACTGGACGCGAGCTCCAGGAGCTGACGCTGGAGGAGCTGCGCGGCTTCGGCGAGGAGTTCGGTACGGACTTCTTTGAAGCCGTCTCCCTGGAGGAGACGCTTGACTGCCACGATGTGATCGGGGGGACCGCGCGGAGCCGGGTAAGGGATGCCATCGAAGATGCCTCCCACAGGATTGCGTCCGATATGGCCTCGCTTGCATCAAAAAAGTCTGCGAAACTTGGCTTGGAGTCCGCCACCCTTGTCTAACTCGTCTCTGCTTTCGGTAAGCGAATCGACCTCCTCCTCGCGTCCGCGCGTGGGCGGGGCTGTCGTGCGCAAGGCAAAGCTTCCGGACGCGGTAAACATCTTTGAGCTGGTCAACTCGCTTTCGGGCGACGGCACACTACTGCGGCGAAGCTATGCGGAGATCTGCGAGAACGTGCGCGACTTCACCGTGGCCGAGAGCGGGAGCGGCATTTTTCTGGGCTGCGGAGCGCTCCATCTCTATGGACCGCATCTCGCCGAGGTCCGCTCTATCGTGGTCAAACCTGAGGCCAAGGGACAGGGAGCGGGGGGCAAGCTTCTTCGCGCTCTCCTCGAAGAGGCCGAGGATCAGAGCGTCACCTGCGTAAGCCTGTTCACTCGCATTCCCGACTTCTTCTTTCACTTCGGCTTCCGTATCGTCGATCGCACGGTTCTGCCGGACAAGATCTACAAAGACTGCCAGACCTGCCCACGTCTGTATGCCTGCGATGAGGTTGCGATGGCGCGCGGACCGATCCCAAAGATCGCCGTCCTCGGACCCAGCAAGTTTCCTCAACCTGAGCTGGTCAAGCTGCAGGCAGGATCTTTGACGAATCCAGGAAACGACTCCCGCTGACTGGTACTCGCTTCGCAAAGCTCCAGAACACGCCGGGGGATCCGGCCACGGAAGACAATCTACCAGGCGTGCTGAAAGCCGTCCTTTTCGGTGAGGCGGACCTCGATGTGGAAGAGATCGCTGAGGGATTGCTCTGTGAGCAGGGCCTTGCGGGATCCGTCGGCGAGAATGCTGCCATCCTTCATCATCAGGATGCGATCGATCTCGGGAATGATGTCGGAGACCTGGTGTGTGATGAGGAGGATTCCAGTTCCCTGCTGCGCGAGTCTGCGCATCAGGTTGCGAAGCTCCTGCTGGGCCGCGAGGTCGAGCGCATTCGATGGCTCATCGAGCAGAAGCATCTGCGAGGAGGCGACTAACGCTCGACCGATCATGATGCGTCTCTGCTGTCCGGCGGACATGTGGCCGACGAGCTTGTCGCGGAGAGGTTCGGCGTCGATCAGGGTCAGGACTTCGTCGGCGCGCGCGCGCATCGCGTCGGTCACCGTGAGGTTGGGCCAGAGAGTCGAGCTCGAGAAGAAGCCGGTGAGGACGGCGTCGCGGCCCGTGGTCGTCAGGGTCTGCTTTCCGGGAAGCTCGGCGGAGACGACGCCGAGGCGCTTCTTGAGCTCGGTGAGATCCCAGCGCTCGCGGCCGAAGATGCTGACCTGCGTTTCGGGCCGAACGATGGGATAGCACTCGCAGGTAATGGTCTTGATGAGAGTCGATTTGCCGCAGCCGTTGGGGCCGAGGATGGCGATGTGTTCTCCAGCGTTGACGGAGAGATTGATATCGTGAAGGACGACGTTTTCACCGCGGGCTACGTTTACGTGCGACAGCTTCAGGAAGGGCTCGGATGCTTGCGACTCCATCTTCCAAGAATAGCGTGTTCGCGTAACCTGTCTGGCTGTTATACGTCGAATGAATGACAGTATCAGTTCGACTGCGGAGGACAAATGATCTTCGATCGATCGAACAGCGATGAGAAGATTGCATACGCGCTGCTGCGTGCGGTTGCAGGAGTCAACCTGCTGATGCATGGCGTCAGCCGCCTGCTTGCGGGTCCGCAGGGATTCGCGATGCATCTCACGACGCAATTTGCCCGTTCACCTTTGCCTGAGTGGATGGTGCGCGGGTTTGGAACAGTACTGCCTTCGATCGAAGGCGTGATCGGGCTTCTGCTGTTGATCGGCCTGAAGACTCGATGGGCATTGATCGCGGCTTCTCTGCTAATGCTGGTGCTGACCGTCGGGACCGCGCTGGTGCAGGACTGGGCGGTTACGGGAACCCAATTGATGTACGCGCTGGTGTTCGCAGTGCTGCTGTTTCTGCGGCGCTATAACTCGTGGTCGTTGGACGGATGCATGAACAAGGCTTGAGCGTTTATTTTGCGCTGCCCTGCTTACATACTTTGGGAAAGCGGTTCGAGCTTCGCTCGAAGGATCTCAACTTGGCGACGATGAGACTGTCGCGAAGATAGGGCACTCGGCCAGTATTCTCTCCGTCCGAGGAACGCTGTGCGGCGCACGGGCGAAATACAGGGATTCCTCGACTCGCTGCGCTCGCTCGGAATGACGGTTGAAGGCCAATGAGCTTTGTCTCAGCTACAGTCCTTTGAGGACGGAACCGATGACGCCTCCTATGACGCCGGATTCGGTGTTCTGCTCGACGCGCTCGACCTTCATGTACTCCTGAAGCTGGTGTGCGAGGCGCTGAATGGGCAGGGTCTGGAGCCAGACGCGGCCGGGACCGGTGAGCGCGGCGAGGAAGATTCCATCGCCACCGAAGATCAGGTTGCGGATGCCGGGAACGCGCTGGATCTGGAAAGAGACATTGGCGTGGAAGGCTCCGACATGGCCGGGATGGACGCGCAGGACTTCGCCGGGAGCGAGGTCTTTTACGATGACCTCGCCGGAGAGCTCGAGCCAGGCGAGCCCCTGCCCGGAGACCTTCTGGAGGAGGAAGCCGTCGCCGCCGAAGATTCCGGCGCCAAGAGACTGCTGGAACCCCACTCCAAGGGCGATGCCCGCGGTGGCACAGAGGAAGCCGTGCCGGTGCACCATGTATTCATGTCCGGGGGCCACCTCTACCGGCACGATGTGACCGGGGACGCGGGTGGCGAAGGCCACGGTTCCGGGAGCTCCATAGGCACGGTACTCGGTCATGAAGAGGGTTCCACCGCCGGCGACGCGCTTGAGAACACCGAGGAAGCCACCGCCACCGGCGTGCTGGGTGTGGGTGGTCATCTGGATGGACTGGCTCATCCAGGAGAGCTCGCCCGCCTCGGAGATGACGGCGTCGTTGTGGTCGAGCGCGAACTCGAGGACAGGCATGGTGGTGCCGACGATTCGATGCTGCATGATTTCTCCCGTGCTTTTCGGTGAGGGTTCCGGGCCCCCCCACCGAAAAGCGTGCAAAGTCTTCTAATCACACATCTTAGGTCCGGACCACCTTCAATGGATGGTCTCTTTCTTTCTCGCCTGTAGCTCAGAAATGGCGGCACGTCTGATGTTAAGCGAGAAAGCCCGGCTCATGGCCGGGCTTCTATTCTTCTGATTTAAGGGTATCAGGGGTGTCAAGAAAATCTGTGGAAATCGCTGGTTACAGCCACGGAAGCGGCCGTTTTTGACCTGACTAGCTGATTTGCGCGCATGGGTAGCTATCGACACATTCTGTGGCGGGCCAGGTGCAAAACCGCAGGTCCTTCGACTTCGCCTCTCGCGATGAGGCTGCGAGAGGCTCCGCTCAGGATGGCAGTCTTTTTTCATCCATGATGACGGTTTTGTTTCATCCAGTAAGTTACTTACGCTCCATCCACATTACTTACACTCCACCCACATGGAGATACCGTAGAAAGCGTCTCAGTAAAGGGAGACCACGATGGATCTTGTGGAGTCCAGGACAAGATTTGGCAGGAAGATGGCTAACAGTGCCGGGCTTGCGGAAGACAGCGTGATTGCCAGGGTGTTTGCCACGACCCCACGCGAAGCGTATTTGGGAGCGCCACCGTGGCGGATCTTTGGCCGCGACGGCGAAGGCACGCTGATCGATGATCCGGCACTGTTGTACCAGGATGTGCTGGTTCAGATAAAGAGCGAGGCAGCGATCAACAATGGCCAGCCAAGCCTGCACGCGTTGTGCCTTGCCGCGTTGCGCGTGAAGCCCTGTGAGGTGGTGGTGCATGTTGGAGCCGGGATGGGCTACTACACCTCGATGCTGGCGCAGTTAACCGGAGATGAGGGCCGGGTGGAGGCCTACGAGATCGAGGACGATCTTGCCGCCAGCGCGACCACGAACCTGAGCGGGATGCCGTGGGTGGAGATGCATTCGGGTTCAGGAGCGATAGGCCCACTGCCGATGTGCGATGCGCTCTATGTGAATGCAGGAGCCACGCACCCGCTGGATCTTTGGCTGGACGCGCTATGTCCTGGCGGCAGGCTGCTGTTTCCCCTGACTCCCGATGAAGGGTATGGAGGGATGCTTCTCGTTACACGGCTGCGCGAGGGATACGCCGCGAGATTTTTATGCGGAGCCAGGTTCGTAGGATGCGTGGGCGCGAGGGAAGAAGCGATGGCGCAGAGGCTGGCTTTGTGCTTCGGCAGAGGCCATGCGGGAGAGGTACGGTCGCTACGTCGCAATGATTCGCCGGATTCGACCGCATGGTGTGCCGGGAGGAAGTGGTGGTTATCGAGGAGGGACGCTCCATAAGCAAAACGCTAAGACATCGCCATGGGTTTTGTGGCTGGAGGACATCGGGCGTTTTTTCGAAGATAATTCCCTTGCACGCAAAAAGGAGCTTTTTGGATGATCTCGCGAAGAAAATTTCTTGGCAGCGCTTCCGCCGCCGCAGCTTATGCAGCCTGGGGAAATGCCGTCTCGTATGCCACGCCACTTAACCTTCCGCTGGGCATTCAGCTCTATTCGGTACGGGAACAGCTGGCAAAGAACTATGACGCAACCCTTGTGGAGGTAGCCAGCGCCGGGTTTACCGAGGTGGAGGCGGCGGGCTTCTACAAGAAGAGCGCGGCTGAGGTAAAGCAGGCGATGCAGAAGGCGAAGCTGCACTGCGTAAGCTCGCACCATCCGTTTGGCGACCTTCGCAAGAACTTTGACGAGATTCTTGCATTCAACAAGGAGCTGGGTGTTAGTTACATGATCTGCTCAAGCCCTGGGCCTAAAGACCCTACACCGGGACCGAACGGCAAGCAGAAGGCGATGACGTTGGACGACTGGAAGTGGATTTCGGGCCAGTTCAATGAACTGGGCGAAAAAACCAAGGCCGCAGGCATCATCTTTGGCTATCACAACCACGTTCACGAGTTCGACAAACTTGACGGCGGGGTTCCATATGCCGAGCTGCTGAAGCTTACCGACCCCGCGAAGGTGACACTGGAGCTGGATTGCGGCTGGGCTGTGGTGGCGGGACATAACCCCGTCGATCTGATGCGCGATCATCCAAACCGTTTTTCCCTGCTGCATGTGAAGGACTTCAAGCTGAAGCAGGTGGAAGCGGGCGAGCCAAAGGTAACGGAGCTGGGGATGGGCGATATCGACTACCGTCCCATCTTTGCCCAGGCGGCGAAGACGCAGAAGATCCGGCACATCTTCGTTGAGCAGGAGGCCTTCGATATGCCTTATATGGAATCGTTGAAGACCGATGCGAATTACATCAAGAACCTGAAGGTGTAAGGCGGATCCTTCGACCACTTCTTTGACTCCGCTCAGGATGACACTTCCTGAGCGGAGCCCAAGGTTTTGCGGATAGAGTATGGCCGCTTAGGCGACGTCGCGCCAGTCGAGGATGACCTTGCCGGAGTTTCCGGAACGCATGGCGTCGAAGCCCTGCTCGTAGTCGCGCCAGTTGAGGCGATGGGTGATCACTCCAGAGATATCGAGCCCGCTTTGGAGCATCACGGTCATCTTGTACCAGGTCTCGTACATCTCGCGCCCGTAGATGCCGCGGATGGTGAGCTGGTTGAAGACAACCTGATTCCAGTCGATGGAGATGTCTTCGGACGGGATGCCGAGCATGGCGATCTTCGCACCGTGGCTCATGTTAGTGAGCATCTCGCGGAAGGCGGCGGGGTTGCCGGACATCTCGAGGCCGACGTCAAAGCCTTCGTGCATGTGGAGCTGCTGCTGAATCTCTTTTAGCGGCGTGGCTCGGGGATCCACGGCTAATGTGACGCCGACTTTGGTGGCCAGGTCGCGGCGGTATTGGTTCGGATCGGAGATGACAACGTAGCGGGCTCCGGCGTGACGGGCTACAGCAGCGGCCATGATGCCGATAGGACCGGCTCCAGTGACAAGGACGTCTTCGCCCAGGACAGGAAAGGCGAGCGCGGTGTGGACGGCGTTGCCGAGAGGGTCGAAGATGGCGGCAATCTCATGCTTGATGCCGGGGGCGTGCTGCCAGATGTTGGACATGGGCACGACGACGTATTCGGCGAAGGCTCCGTCGCGATTGACGCCCACGCCGAGGGTGTGGGCGCAGAGATGCCGGCGACCGGCGAGGCAGTTGCGGCAACGGCCACAGACGACGTGACCTTCTCCGCTGACGAGCTGGCCTACCGCAAGATCGGTGACGTTGGAGCCGAACTCGACGACTTCGCCGACGAACTCATGGCCGATGACGAGACCTTCGCGGATGGTGGAGCGGGCCCAGGCATCCCAATCGTAGATGTGGAGGTCGGTTCCGCAGATTCCGGTGTAGAGGACACGAATTTTGACATCGTTGATACCGATTTCGGGTTCAGGGACGTCTTCAAGCCAGAGACCGCGTTCACTGCGGCTTTTTACGAGTGCCTTCACGAGAGAGTGCCTTTCCGGGTGCGCACACAGGTGGACTCGCGGACAGCTTAGAGCTGCGGCGCAACCGATTGCGAGGCCACGGCTTTATTCTAAATGTCGTGTTGGTCTGACCGGGCCCTGGATCCGTATAGAGCATTTGACATAGGTGCGATTTGGGCGGGGCGGTATACGATTGTCGCAACGCTGCACAGCCTGGAACCATTGCTTGAGGAGTTGTCGACAGCAGTGATTTGGGGGCCTGGAACGAGGAGGACGACGACGATGAGTAAGCGCTGGAGCCGAAGAGAGTTTGTGCAGTGGGTGGGATATTCTTCGTTGAGTTCAGCCGCGATGGGTTCTTCCCTGCTTTCGTCCGAAGGCGATCGCAGCGCAGCCGCGTTTGCCTATGTCGCCTCCAGGGATGGTGCGGACGAGGGAGTTCACGCCTATGCCATGCGAGGGCGCCGCTGGGAGAGGCTGCAAACAGTCAAGAGCAACAAGCCAGTCGCGCTGGCGCTCGCACCGAATCAGCGTTTTCTATACGCCGTAAATGAGGTGGATTCTCACAGGAGCCTGCCTGCAGGAACGATCGAAGCGTTTGCGATCGGACACGATGGGAGGCTTACTTCCCTGAACCGGCGCGAGCTTGCGCTTTCGGCCACGATGCCTCGACACGCGGCAGTGACTCCTGACGGGCGACACCTCGTGGTTGCGGTGCGCGGCGGCGGAGCTTACAACGTGCTTCCCATCAGCGAAGACGGAAGCCTGGGAAGGGTTTCGGGAATGCTGAAGGAGGTTGGCGTCGAACATCGCGGCCCGACGGGAAGAGCGCAGCCCCAAATGATCGCCTTCGACAAGATGGGTCAGGTGGTAAGCGTGGATGGAGGAGCCGATCGATTGAATGTGCTCTCCGCTGGCGAGGACGGAATCTCTGCGCGCGCGAGGACAGGTCTTCGCGCCGGGTGTAATCCCTCGCAGGTGACGATGCACCCGGGGGGAGGAAGGCTTTTCGTGATGCAGGACGAGGCCATCTCGTGTCACAGCTACGATGCGACTTCGGGATCTGTGTCGGAGCCGCTGCAGCGCCTCTCCATTGCCAGAGCGGTGGAGGGACCGGCAACGATGGCGATCCATCCTGCTGGACGATTTCTTTATGCCTGCCAGCGCGGCAACGGAGTGATGGCTTGGAATCTCTCTTCCGGCTTGGTTGAATCTTATCGTCCCTTAGGTACGCAGGTTGAAGAGATGGGTGAACTGCATATGATTGAGATAGCACCCGACGGCAGAAGCCTTATGGGAATGAACCCCAGCCGTGGGTTGATTCAAGTCGCAGAGCTTGATCCTGCTACCGGCAGACTGAGTGCGGGGAAGATTGTTGCGCGTCTGGATTCGCCAAGCGGCTTCGCCGTGCTCTACAGTTAGCCTGATTCTTTTTGAGATGAGGAGACGGAAAAGAGAATGTTGAGGATGTCAAGACGTGGGTTCCTTCAGAGTTCTTCGGCAGCGGTTCTCGCAACACATCCATTGGCTTCGTTTTCGCAATCGGCGAAGGAAAACCATTTGTTTATAGGAACCCAGACAACAAACGGCAGCAAAGGAATCTACGCCTACAGCTTCAACTCCGCTACCGGTGAGCTGACCCAGACGGGACTTGCGGTCGAGGCGGACAGTCCTACCTACCTTGCACTGTCGCCGAATAAGAAGATCTTGTTCGCCGCGAATGAACTGGATGAGTATGAAGGGAAAAAGAGCGGTGCGGTTTCGAGCTTCGCGGTGGACCGCGGCGCCGCAAAGCTGACCAAGATTAGCGAAGTGTCCGCGGGTGGTCCAGGAACCTGCCATGTGAGCGTGGATCATACGGGACGGTGCGCGTTTGTGGCGAACTACGGAGGTGGTAGCGCAGCCTCTTTTGCCGTGACTGAGGCGGGCAAGCTAAGCAATGCTGTCTCCTTCTTCCAGTACAGCGGACATGGACCCAAGCCGCAACAGGTCGGGCCCAGGGGACATCGCGTCACCGTATCGCCAGACAATAAATTTCTGTTCGTAAACGATCTTGGATTGGATGAGATTCACGTCTACCATCTGGATGCTTCGACGGCAAAGCTGACGGCTCAGGATCCCCCAGCGTGGAAGGCGCTGCCGGGATCCGGACCGCGTGCCTTGCAGTTTCATCCGAACGGTAAATGGGCTTACTGCGTGAATGAAGTGGGCTCCTCTGTGAATGTGCTGAACTGGAACGCGCAGAAGGGCATGTTCACGACCGCGCAACTCATCTCGACGCTGCCGGAGGGGCATACGGGGCCGTCGGCTCCTTCGGAGATTGCGATCGATAAAGCGGGGAGCTTTGTGTATGTTGCCAATCGGCTTGACGATTTCATGGTTTCATTTTCAATCTCTCCGAGCGACGGAAAGTTGACGCTGATGGAGAGAACGTCGTGCGGAGGCAAAACACCTCGACATATTGCGCTGGACCCTACCGAGAAGTGGCTGTTGGTAGCGAACCAGGAGACGGATAATATTTCGGTCTTCGCGCGGGATGTGAAGACGGGAAAGCTTGCCAATGAGGGCAAGAGCTTCCCAATATCGCGTCCGCAGTGCGTTTTGTTTGTCTGAAAAGCTGTTCTGGGTAGGTTACGAGAAACAGACAACGGCAAGAACAAAGGCTAATACAGGGATCTCTCCACTCCGCCACGCGATGAAACTGCGCGGCTCCGGTCGAGATGACGAGGGAATTGAAGGTAAGACAAAGGGCGCTCAGAATATCTGAGCGCCCTTTATTTATGAGTTATGCGAATTAGTGGCGATTGTTGTCGGCAGGAGTGGGCTTTGTGCCGTGCATGTCCGGTCCCCTGGGGGCAAAGGTCGTCCAGCGTGAATCATACTTTTCGTACTTGCCGGGAGCGTCACCGTATTTGCGGGCTTCGATGCCGTTGAGGTCATAGACGATTTTGCCGTCTTTGATGGTCAGCTCGTCAACGAGCTTTTTGGTTCCATCGACGCGGACGTTGTCCATGTCAGTGAAACCGAAGTGACCTTCCTCGAGACGAAGTACGGCGACATCGGCCACAGAGCCTACGGAGAGGTTCCCGAGCCCTTCGCGCTTGATTTCGTGAGCGGGGTGAGAGGTCATCTCAGCGACAACCTGCTGGAGAGAAAGGCCGATCGCCATCATCTTGCTGGCGACGTTGAGCTCATCCTTGGTGGCGCTGTTCATGCTGCCGATGTGGAGATCGAGCGAGAGAGAGTCAGGAATGAACCCGTCTTTGACCATGGGAACGGCAAGCGAGAACCTGAAGCTGCCGCCGCCGGTACCGGCGTCGAAGAAGATGCCACGCTTACGACCATCGATGAAGGCCTCGCTGGGGCCCTTGGTAGTGGCATCCTGCTCATGGCGCAGGCCGGAGTACATGTGGGTATAGATGTCGCCGGGACGCAGTTTCTTGTTGAGCAGGTCGTAGAGCGGGCGGCTCTCAGGATGATCGACACCGAAGTCAACCATGACAAAGATATTGGCCTTGGTTCCGGCGATAACGGCCTGCTCGACCGGCTTCCACTCGGGACCGGCAAAGTGTGCTGTTTTGATTCCAACGATGGTGTCAGGATGTTTGAGGGCCATCTCTGCGGTGGCCTCGCCGTCCATGTCGTTGAGGTTCTGCTCGTACTTGTCGCCGCGCATGCCTGAGCCGACGATATTGAGCATGGCGAGCACGCGGGTCTTCGAACGATCGATGATGCGCTGCTTGAAGTCCTCGAAGTTCTTATAGCCGGAGCAGCCTGCATCGACGACGGTGGTCACTCCATTCCGGAAGGTAAAGCCATCGGGCGGGAGGCTGTTGTCTCCAGCATAGGAACCACGCTCGCCGGTTCCGGCATAGACGTGAACGTGAATGTCGATGAGGCCAGGGGTTACATAGAGCCCATGGACATCGATTGCCTTGAGAGCATCGGAGGCCGCGATGTGGGGAGCGACTTTGGCGATCTTGCCGTCCTTGATGGCGACGTCCATCACCGAGTCGACGTGGTTCTTGTCGTCGATGACGTGGCCATTCTGAAGGATGAGATCGTAGGCGAGGTTTGGTGCCTGAGCGAATGCATGGACGGAGGCAGCTGCGAGCGACAGCACCGCACAACAGGAGGCGATGGATCGCGTAACTCTGGAAAGCGAATGATTCATGAATCTCCTCGATTTTCGAACAGTGTTGCTTCGGGTTCGACGGGATCTTCCACTTCCAACAAGAAAGAGAAGGTCCCAATTATGCCGCATGTTTGTAACTCTCGGAAAGAAGTCAGGCCTTCGGCGCCGCACTGAAGATCTCCACCAGGCGGTCGGCGATGTACTTATCTTCGCCGTCCTTGAGCTGCCACACCGCAAAGCCGAATGTGGTCGGGTCCTGCTGACGGTGGTGGTGCTCCGGCGGATTCGCAGGAGCGTCGGGGTTGCGTCCGCGCATACCGGCTGCGTCCGCGTTCAGGCTGCCGATACCTACGGGCTTGGTCTCCGCGAGCTGGTGCATGACCTCCTGCGAGGTGATGTTCACCTTCGACGGATCGATCTTCCAGCTGTAGTGCGGCGTCACGTTGCCCAAAGCCTGCGGATTGAACTCACGCGGCTGGGCAGTCACGCCGAACTTCGCGATGGCCTTCGAGATTACGGCAGCGCGCTCGTCGTAGCTCTTGACCACGGCTTCGTAGTCCTGCTCGACGAACATCTCAAGGGCCTTCAGCGCGGCAAAGATCTGTTCTTTGCCCACCTTGCTGGAGCGGCCGATGCGATCTTCCTGTGGACTCATGTTCATCTGCGCCCAGCGGATCAGCTTCTCCTTACCGATCAGGAAGCCGGTCGACTGCGGTCCGCAGATGTCCTTGCCACCGGAGAAGGCGACGAAGTCCCATCCCTGCGCCGGATATTCCCACAGGCGCTCCTTCGGCGGAACGTCGGCCGAGGCGTCGTTGAAGGTGTAGATGTTGGCCTTGGTGGCGATCTCGATCATCTCCGGTCCGCTCACCTTGCCCATGTCGGACTGGATGTTGATGTAGTGCATCGCCAGCGTCTTCGGGTTGATGGCGTTGATCATCTGGTCCTTGGTTTCGACCTCGATGAGCTTGACGCCAGTCTGGCGAACCTGGTGGTCGAAGTTATTGCGGTGCGCTTTCTGGATGATGACCTCGGTCTTAGGGAAGCCGGTGAGGTCGGGGCAGGCCTTCATACGCGGCTCGAGGTCCTCCGTGAGCATGCCTGCGTAGGCGACGACCGTGCCAGCAGCCACGCCGCCGGTCACCAGACCGGTGTAGCCGGGAGGCGTCTTGCAGAGCTTCTCGATGTATTTGCCCGCCGCTACTTCGAGGTCGTTGATCATCACGAAGTGCTGGTTGCCCTGGCGCATGAGTTCCATCACTTCGGGCTTCATGACAGAGCCGCCGATGACTGTGACCGTGCCGACGATGTTGACCAGGGGCGTCACGCCAAGTTCCTTATAGACATCGCCCGTCGATCCCAGGCCGCTCTTAATCGGAACGATCGCGTGACCGTCGACGCCGTGTTTTTCGTCTTTTTCCTTCTTCTCGGCAACAGCCGCGCGCGGTGCAAACAGGCTGCCCGTTGCAGCACCAAGTACAGACAAGAAAGAGCGACGATTCCAACCGGACTTCAAGATCATATGTAACTCCTATCCATTTACTACTAGTTCGACGAAGGTGATGGCGGATTGACAACCATGGCGCTACCGACAACCTCGATCAGAGAGTCACCGGGGATCCATTCGAGGGCCATGCAGGAACGCGATGGCGCTTTTCCGGGACTGAAGTATGTTCCATATATTTTATTCAACGCCTGATAGCGGGCCTGATAGGCGTCGAACTTCGCCTTTCCGGAGGGCATGGGAACTCCATCTGCGAGAGGAAGGCAGAAGAAGACCTGCATATTCATAATGCTGTCCATAGTGCAGCCGGCGCTCTCGACGGATTTTTTGAGGGCATCCATGGTGCGGGTAACGTGCTTTTCGAAGGGGTCCGTCACCGTGACGTGGTCGTCCTTGGGATAGCCGTCGTTGGATCCAGTACCGGAGAAGTAGTAGATGCCGTTGTGGGTGTGGTTGCCACGAGGGCGGTTCCCTGCTGGCGGTACGGCAGGGGCAGTCACAGCAGGAGTCTGCTGGGCCAGGAGTTTTGGCGCACCGGTAACGATTGCCGCCAGGGCTGTTATCTTTCCAAAGAAGGTGCGTCGAGAGCTGATCTCCATTACGTTTTCTCCTGAGCGTTCTTTGTAGAGCCTGTTACTACTGGCGCTTTACTTCAGCCTTCCGAGAACTGACCCGTCGGGAAGGCCGCCTTCCTCATTTAGAGAGTTATCGCATTGAGCGATCCTCTCCGCACCCAGGAGAATATGGGATTGCCAAATACGATGACAATCCGTGTAAGTCTTGTTCTGAGATGTGGTCGAATCATAAGTTCCGCCGAATAGGGTTGACTACAGGCAAATGACATATTTTCTTTCTAGGACTTATGACCTATTTGACGAGAAGCTGCTCCTCCAGGGAGGGTTCGGTGAGAAGCGGGCGTTCCGGGTGAACGGTCAACCAGCAGATCGCTCCAATGACGGCAAGAACGGAAGCGATTGCAAACGAGGTTGTCCAGCCATAGCGTTGCGCGACCCATGGAGTGAGCGACGCGGTGACTGCGCCGCCGAGCTGGCCCCCGGTGTTTACCATGCTCGAGAAGACACCTGAGCTTCCTCCTGCGATATCGACGGAGACCGACCAGAAGGAGCTCTGCGAAAGATAGAGGGCTCCGGCGCCACCTGCGAGAATCAGTCCGGCGAGCTGTGGGCTGTGGACCTGGGAACCAAGCACAAGAAAGACCGCAGTAAGAATGAGAGCTACTGAAGCCAGCCAGCATCGACCGACGCGGAGTCCATACCTGGCTGTGAGGCGATCGCTCAGAACGCCTCCAAGCAGACAGAAGATTGTCATGGAGAGGAATGGCAGCATGGCATAACGGGCGCTCGATTTCAGGTCAAAGCCGCGAACCTGAGCCATGTAGAGAAAGAACCAGCTGAAGAAGATCCACGCCACATATCCGAAGCTGAAGTATCCGACCATCAGCGCGGGAAGATCTTTGCGATGGAAGATTGCTCGCCATGAGATCTTCGTTCCCGAGGATTTATCTGCTACCGGTGGTTGAGGAGGAGCCGCGGGGGATCCGAAAGACAGGCCATCGCGAATCTCGACCAATTCCTGTGCCGTCATGCCAGGGTATTCTTCGGGAGTGTCACGCGAGCAGCGCCACCAAATTGCACCCACGATAAAGCCGACCACAGCACTGAACCAGAAGGCTGCACGCCATCCATGATGGGTGATGAGCCACGTGAGCATGGGAGGTGTGAGACCGCTTCCCGCTCCGACACCGGCGAAGATCAGGCCATTGATGAAGCCTCTCTCCTGCAATGGAACCCAGCGCGCGACGAACTGGTTTGCCGCGGGGTAGATTACCGACTCCCCAGCGCCGAGGATGAAGCGAATTCCGATCAGGAGGACAACCGCATAAGGAATTCCCGTGGGCAGAAGCGCGGTGAGTACCGTCGCTACTCCCCAGGACATGACTCCTAACGTGAGCACGCGGCGTGGTCCAAAGCGCGCCGACAACCAGCCAGCAGGAAGTTGAAAGCCTGCGTAACCGATCAGAAATGCGCTGAAGATCCAGCCCAGGCGCTGATTTCCAAGACCATATTCCGTACTGATCTGGAGGCCTGCAATGGAGATGTTTGTGCGGTCAAGAAAAGCAACTCCGCTTAACACAAACAGCCAAAAAGCCAGAAAATACCGCACTCGCATCCAACGTTCCAACATCCTTTACCTCTCGCGACAGTTCAGTTTGCCGCGTTCTGCTTCCTGAAAATTATTTGTGCATGTGGCCACGCACATCCATCTGGTCTCGTCCTTTTCATAGTTCTAATGGCCGGCCGCGACTAAGCCTGCAGGGCTGCGGAGGCGGAAGTTCGTCCAATGGGACGAGAGCTTTGGGTCACTTGAAGCGGGCTCATTCCACATATCCATGGAGATACCGTTCAGGTCATAGACGATCTTTCCCGACCGAACGGTCAGCTCGCAGACGAGCTTGGTATCTCCCATCAGCTTGGTGTTCACCATGTCGGAGAAGCCGAATTTACCGTGATCTTCGCTCAACACCGCGACATCTGCAGGCGAACCTACGGAGAGGTTTCCAAGCTGGGGCTGGCGAATCTCCTGCGCCGGATTCCAGGTGACTTCCTGAATTACGGCCTGAAGGCTCTGTCCCATCGCGAGAAACTTGTCAGCGACATTGAGAAGATCCTTCGTTGCCGAGTTCATGCTGTCGATGTGAAGGTCGGTCGAGAGAGAGTCAGGAGGGAATCCATCCTTCAACAGAGGAATCGCCACCGACCAGCCAAAGCTTGCGCCGCCTGTGCCAGCGTCGAAGTAGATTCCGCGCTTACGGCCGATCAGCATTGCCTCGCTGGCTTTGAGGGTTGTGGGGTCCTGCTCGCCGCGATGGCCCGAAAAGGCATGGGTATAGATATCGCCCTTGCGAAGATGAGTCGCCAAAAGGTCATAGAGAGGTCGTTCGGGGCGGCGGGAGCCGTAGTCGATCATGACCGGGATATTGGCGATATTGCCTGCCTTTACCGCCTGATCATAGGGCTTCCATTCTGGTCCGGTGAAATGTGCGCTCTTAACTCCCACAACGACGCCGGGATACTTGAGAGCCATCTGGCCGGTAGCCTCGCCATCCATGTCGTTGAGGTTCTGCTCGATTCCATTGGGACGCATGCCCCCGCCTACGATATTCAACATGGCAAGCACGCGGGTCTCGGAGCGGTCGATGACGTGCTCCTTGAAGTCCGGGAAGTTTCTCCATCCGGAGCTTCCTGCATCTACCGCTGTGGTGACACCATTGCGAAACGTGAAGCCATCAGGCCAGATGGAGTTGTCACCCGCGTAGGAACTCTTCTCTCCTGTCGTAGCGTACATGTGCATATGGATGTCGATGAGCCCAGGCGTTACATAGTACCCGGTAGCGTCAATGGTCTTGGCGGCATCCTTCGAACTGAGATTGTCACCAACCGCGGCGATCTTGCCGTCTTTGATCGCAACATCGGTGACCCTGTCGATATGATTCTTCGCGTCGATCACGTGCCCTTTGGTCAGAAGGAGGTCATACGGCAGAGGATTTGGGGCATCCACGATGCCCCGGCGTGGAGCCGCCGGCTGCCCTTGTGAAGTTGAAGACATCTCGTGTTGCGCCTGAGAGATTCCTGTGAAGACTACGAAGTTGCACAGAACCGTATAGAGCAACAGAGAGCGCTTCCCAAACCTCATCATCAAAACCTCACAATATTTCCCGGCTAAGAAAATCGATTAATCTCCACTATTTTCGAACTAAAGGCCGGGGACGTCATCGGTCCTGTGGTTCAGCATCAAAGTAGGCCAAATAGCCTATGTTCACGCGCGGACAGCGTTCCACTTCGCCTCGCCGTACTCGCCCATGTTGACCGTGCCGGACATATTGCCTCCGCTCACCGTTCCCTTGAAGTTGCAATGCAGTGGGTTTCCGGCAACGGGCATGATGCTGTGGAGCTCGATCTGATCGCCTTGAACCGCGCCTGTGAAGGTCGCGTTGTAGATCTCGCCGTGATGCTCGCCGGTGACGTCCGTTCCCTTTTGCTCGAGAACGAACTTCTGTTCGCCCGTACCGCGAAGGTACTGGATGGTTACAGCCCAGGTTCCCTGCACGGCGGCCGTAGGTGCTTTGGATACAGGCGGGTTCTGATAAGTACCAGGCTTGGTGAGCGCCTCATAGAGGGCGTCGGCGATGATTTTTTCCTCACCCGCTTCGAGCATGTAGGAGGTCACGCTGATGGAGCTCTGCATCATGTCAGGGCGTCGGCCCTGAGGTCCTGCAAGAACGATGCGAGGGGTTCCGGCATCGAGATGAGCCGCCAACTCCGTGCCCGTGATGCCTACCTTTTCAGCATCCCAATGAATACGAACGTTGGGGCATCGATTGGAGAGATCTTCAGGGGCGGGAATGATCTCGGCCGTCAGAGAAGGGATTCCCTTGAGACGGTTGGCGATGTACTGCATCCAGCTCGTCCACTGCGCCTGCTCTGCTGCGTGATCGCGCTTATACCACTGACGAACCGCCGCCAGCAGGCCCATGGCCTCTTCCTTGCTGCACTTGAGAGCTCGACCGTAACAATGGTGTGGTGCCGCCTGATAGTAGGCCGTTTTGCAAAGATCCTTTTTACCGATCATCATGCCGGCAGATTGCGGTCCGCGCATGCACTTACCGCCGGAGTAGCCTACAAGCGAAGCGCCCGCAGCGATATGGATATTGGGGTTATTGGGCTCTTCGGCGGCGGCATCCACGAAGATAGGGATGTTCTTTTCATTCGCCATGGCACAAAGAACGCGAATGCTCATTGGGCCGGAGGTGGATTCGGGTCCGGAGAGGATGTAGACCATTGCGGTCCGATCGGAGAGCTTGGAGCGAAACTCTTCCGGCGAGTCAACTTCAACGATCTCGGCCCCGCACATGCGTACTCCGATGTCGTATGGGTTGCGTGAGTGCTTGGGGATGATGACCTGATTTTTTCTCTTGGTGTAAGGAAGAGCCTGGCAAAGCTCAACATCTGTTCCAGCGATACAGGCAATGGTGGCGAGACAGATCGCCGCGGCGCAGCCTGTGGTCGCAATGCCCCACTCCGCTCCCGTCAACTGACCGAGCTGAGCACCGATTCCATTCATCATCTCGTCGAGATGCACAAAGTAGAAGGAGGCGTCGTACATGGCCTGCTTTACTTCGGGCAGCGAGCACGAGCCACTGATGATGGTGAAGGTGCCGCGTCCGTTGATCATGGGCCGAACCCCGATACGGGTAAACAGGTTGTCGTGGAGGTCGCCATCTTTTACAAGCGTCGGCTTTGAATGAGGATGATCCGCAAGCCCCGCAGCACTGGCGGTAAGAGGAGAGGCCGCAGACGCGGCTCCGAGCGCGGAAAGGATTCCTGACTGCTTGAGAATCTCTCGGCGAGACCATTGACCGTTGCGAAGTGGCGACATGATTCAACTCTCCTTGGGCCTGGAGTTATAGAACGAGAATGGTGATGAAGGGGGATTGCGATGGGCGACGCGGAAGAGGCATCGAACCCATCGCGATCGACAGCGCTGGCCTAGATATAGGCGATCATGTCAATTTCGACAAGAGAATTGCCGGGAATTCCCGCTGCCGGTGACACGGTGGTTCTAACCGGAGGTATGCTTCCCCACTTTGCGGTGGCGTAGACCTTGTTCATCGCGTCGTAGTCCTTGAGGTCATTCAGATAGACATTGACCTTCAGCACTTTTTCCATCGAAGAACCGGCGCTCTCCAGCTTCTTGGACAACTCATCCAAAACATGCTGAGTATGCTGCTCGATGGTGCCCTCGAAGTGGGCTCCAACCCCGGCAAGAAACAGCATGTTGCCGTAGGAGACTGCTCCTGAAAACAAGGGTGCCTTACCGTTTGCAGGCTTCGCTGGCTGGGCGGGGTACGACTTCTTCTCAAGCTTTCCGGTAACCTGCGCCGAGGCGTTCTTAGTTACCATCGCTCCGCCGGTGGCTACGACTGCGGCCTTTGCCGCGTTCTTCAGAAGACCCCTTCTTGACTGTTGCTCCATGATTGTTACTCCTCCTATGCTTGAAACTCACTGTTTGGTTTATGGAAAGACTAAGCCTTGCCTTGCTTGAGAACTGCGCGGATCTGACGGCCGACGATCTCCGGCTCACCGGGCAGAAGCATCCAGGTTCCGACTACAAGTGCGTTAGGGCATGCGGGCATGCCGTTATTTGCCTTGGCGTTTCCGGTTGCGGGGTTGAGTTCGATGGTAGGGTCCAGCGAACGGAGACGCTGTTGCACCTCTGCCGGAGTAACGCCGACAACCGAGGGATCATACGTCAGAATCAGATGAGGAACATGATTGGCAACGTCCGGCGTAAAGAGACTTGTCTTCATCGTGGGGACATCTTTCACGATTTGGCTGATGATGTCGGCGCGGCGGGTGAACTCTTTTTCCATGTTCGCGTCTGACTGTTCAAGAAGCCAATCTACCGCGGCAACCATGCCTACGATCTGTTCTTTCGCGACCTTCATTCCGCGGCCGACGCCTTCGTTGGGATTGTTGTTCTCATGCGCGAGATCGGTGAGATGCTTCTTTCCTAAGAGCAAGCCAGCATTTTGAGGTCCGCGGATTCCTTTACCACCGGAGAAGCAGACCAGATCGAATCCCATGCCGGTGTACTTCCACAGATTGGAGATAGGCGGCATATCGGCTGCGGCATCGATGTGGCAAGGGACGTTATGCTCATGCGCTACCTGTAGCCACTGCTCGTGACCGATCTCTCCCTTCTCGGCCGCGTTAAAGAAGTTGGTCATGATCGTCTTTTCATTGAAGGCGCGCTTGTAATCTTCAAGCGTTTCCACCTCCACGATCTTTGCGCCGCAGAGGAAGATGGCGTGATCGTAGCCATAACGATGCGCCTTCTGGACGATGACTTCGTTCTTCATGGAATCGACATTCTGGGGGATGTCTTCCGGCTTCGCATTGCTATTCGCTGAAACGATGCAGGCGGCAGTAGCCAGGGTGAGGGCGGAGGACGCGCCACAGGTGACCACGGCTCCTTCGCAGCGCAGCTTCTGCGCCACGTACTCGCCTGCACGAACCTGCAGCTCCTTCAGATGTACAGGATGCTTTGCAGCTTCAGCGACAGCACTTTGCACCTGAGGAGGCATGACCGCGGCGGTATACATGGTGTAAGTACCTGCCGCGTTGATCATCTTTTTCACGCCCAGCTTGGAGTAGTAATCCGTCGAAGCAGGAGCATGAGACGATAACGGTGAGGCCAATGCTTCGGCGGAGCCGACCAGCGGCGCTACGCCAAGCATCCCCAACATTGACTGTGACCATTGCAGAAAATTACGTCGCGTAAGAACGCCGGAATCAGGCCCGGTGGGCATCAAGAACCTTCCTTTCCTTTACGGCTCCAGATGGAGATTTAATGATAAATAGAAGCGATCACCATCTGACTCTAATAGAAGCCGGTTGTCATAGGGCAAGAGACGAAGAGGAAGCTATGGCAAATGCCATAGGAACCTCTTTCACTTCCCTTTTAGCGATAAACCTATTTGAACAAGTACTTTACTCCAAGTTGCGACTCGCAGCTGGTGTGCTTTTCGAAAGTACTGGATTCATGGCTGATGCAGCGATTCGCGAGCCTTCCAGCTTGCCGGTACAGAAATAAAACCAGCGATACAGAAACAACGATTCGATTGCCCCTGCATCGCTGCGCGTTTGGAAAGACCTACATGTTTGATTCTGGCTGAACTTGGTAAATCACTGCTCAGATTCTTCCGAATTGCTTGACTGCTTCTACGATTGAGTGAAACTTCTCGATATAGGGATACATCGAGTGCTCACTGTTATCCAGCTTCTGGGCCAGAACAAGTATCTCTGCGGCGTGTTCGCGAGGAACCACGACGACGCCATCCTGATCCGCGACGATGATGTCTTTGGGATTGACCTTGACGCCATCGCAGTCAATTGGGATATTCACGCCGCCAAATTTGTAATGTCCTACTGAAGTGGAGGGGACTGGACCAAGAGCATAGACGGGGAAACCTATCTTCTTCAACTGCGGAAGATCGCGGACGCCTCCGTCCACGACTGCGCCGACAAAGCCACGGGAAAACATCGCCGTTCCCATAAGCCCGCCCATACCAGCGATATCGGCCCCGTCATCCACCTTCATCACGTAGACAGAGCCGGGACCACCGGAATCAATCGCGCTCAACATTCCCGAGAGCGCGTTGGGATCATGATTCTCTTCTTTGACGAGCTTGACTGTCAGAGCTGTACCCGCAAATTTTGCGGGAAAGATGGACTGCATGCGGTGTGACATATAGGTCTTCACGTGAAGACTCTGCTCGATCGCATCCGAGACGGAGGCTGCTTCGACGTGCCGATAGGCTTCGAGCATTCCTGCGGGATCAGCCGCATAGTCCGCGGCCGTCTTGGCAGCGTCCGCGCGCACGATATGGGTAACGGTAAGAACAGCTGTGCAGACGACTACGACAGTAGCGGCAGTACGAAAGCGGTGGAACAAAGAAGATGAAGGCATGGAACTCATTTTCACTCCCCGGAGACCAAAGACATACTACTTGAAGTTTAGAAGACGAGAAAAAGCCGCCGGATCGAGATCCGGCGGCTTTGGTTTTGAAGAGTTAGAAGTTGATCTTGCCAACCAGCTGCAGGACGCGTGGATCGGTCTGCGTACTGGTAATAGTGCCAAAGGCGCTTGTTCCGAGTTGTGGGTTACCCGTGTTGTTCGGGTTGCTCGGATTCGCATGGTTGAAGAGGTTGAAGACTTCTGCACGTAACTGGAAAGTCAGACGCTCGTAGATTGGGAAGTTCTTGAACATCGAGAAGTTCACCAACTCGCGTCCAGCCCCATGTTGGTCGTTGCGATGAAGATTACCAAAAGTAAACTGAGCCGGAGTTGCAAAAGCCGACGCATCGATACAACTTGCGCCAGTACCATTGCGAACAACAAAACCAGCTGTGCAGGTGTTCGTTCCGGTTTTGACAAAGTTCGGACGCTGCACACCTCTGGGACCGACGTTAGCGTTATCTCCTGCAAGGGCGACGTTGAAGGGCATGCCCGTCTGCAGGAACACGATGGCGTTAGCCTGCCATCCACCAGCAATAGCACGGAAGGCATAGCCACGATTCGCGAAAGTGGGCAGTTCATAGAGGATGGTTCCTACGAAACGGTGACGGATGTCCCAGTTTGAGTTTCCGTAATCTGCCCTCAGGTTGTTCTGAATCATGGGTGTACCGCCGCCATTTGCATCGTTGGAGGTATCCATGTTGTGCGACCAGGTGTACGACAGGTTCATGCTGAGGCCATGGCTCGTGCGTTGACGAAGGATCGCCGTCAAACCGTTATAGGTGGAGAAACCGCCGTTGGCTATTTGACGAATCTCGCCAAAGCGCTGGTTGGGACGCCGTGAATTTACGTCGCTTCCCGGTCCAGGCAAGGGCTGGTTGGGGTAGAGGGAGTAGTCGAGATGAACTGACTTCGAACCGAGGTACTGTAATTCGAAGGCTGCGTCTCTCCACAGCTCAACGCCGGTGCCAACATTCCACTGGTACATTCGAGGCGTTGGTAGCTTGACCGGATCTGTAAAGACGGATGTATAGCACCCGATCGTCCCTGGTATACAGGAAACAGGAGCACTGCTGCCACCGCTGGGATTGGTAAAGGTATTAGTGGAGAAAAATGGATCTGCACTATAGGCAGTAGAGTTTGCGAGCGGATAGTTTCCGCTTGCCAGAGTGAAGGCATTGAGGTGGTTCGGGTTGTAATAGATTCCGCCGCCTCCACGAACGACGATCTTGTCCGTCGCGCGGTACGCAAAGCCAAGACGTGGCGCCCACAGATTATTGTTCGGGCCCGTGAACTTGAAGCCCGGTGTTGGTGTAAATGTGGCACCGTTTGTAGCATTGGTGGATGGAATCAGCGCCGTGAAATCCGAATTCAGAATACGGGCATATCCGTTGAGCGAGTAGGGTATGGTCGGCTGTTCGTAGCGGATTCCATAGAGAAGCGTCAGCTTCTGAGATACCTGCCAGTTATCTTGAACAAAGTAGCCATTACGCCAGCTCCCCACGGAACCTTTGACCTGAAAGGTTGGCGTTGCGACGCTTGAGGCGCGGCCAACAACGAAGTCGGCAAAGGCGTTCTGGGGTGTGGTATTGGTGCAGGGAGGAGGCGGTTTGCTCGGATCAGGATTCGTAGTAGGAGCGACACATTGGCTCGTGAACTCGCCGTTGAAGGTAAAGTTTCCGCGAGGATCGTTCTGTGCTGCGCGACCGATTGTCATACGGCGGATGTCCGCTCCGGCCATGATGTTGTGCTTGCCTTTGGTCCAGGAGATCTGATCGTACCCGTGCAAGGTGCGGTCGTCCTGCTTCCAATTGGTACCGGCAGAACCGAGACCGGCATACCCCGGAATAACAACGGTCGGAATGCCGGGATTGTTGTTGTCCACGTCTGCCGTAAATCCAGGGATTCCAAGCTGGGATCCTGCGTCTGTGAGACCGTTCTGGGCAAACTGGTTGTTGACGTCGCTTGTGAGGACGTTGAATCCGAAGCGGAAGTCATTGATGAAATTCGGCGTGATGATGTGGGTGTAGCCGACAACACCGTTGCGGTCCATCGTTGGGGAATAGGTGCTGGAGGTCGGAACGGGGCTTCCGCTCTCGAATGTCAGCTTCTGCCAGAGGAAGCGGCCGAAGAGACGCACATTCTGGCCTATATTGTGATCAACGCGGTCCAGAGTTTGGTTTTGTACCAAGTTCAATGGAAGGGCTTGATTGAAGTTATTTGTAATCCCTGGGCCAGTCGGTAATGGGTAATACTGCATCAACTTAGCGGCGATCGAATCCACCGGCAGCTGGTTATTCACATAGGGCGTAGTGCGGTTGGTCGGATTGTAGAGCTGGGTGGCTGGCAGCAGCTCCGAGAAATCTCCATTGCGCATCCGCAGTGTCGGAACCGTCGTGATGTTATTGGTGAGGGTGGTCGTATACGACCTGAGCCCCTCGTACGACCCCATGAAGAATGTCTTGTCGCGGCCATTGTAGAGAAACGGAATTACAACCGGGCCACTGAGAACACCACCAAACTGGTTGAAGCGCATCTTGGGAGTACGGGAGCCTACAGTAGCAAGCCATGGCTTCGCATTGAAGAAGTCGTTCTGAATGTAGTCATAGGCGGTGCCGTGCAGCAGGTTTGTTCCAGACTTGGTATCTGAGTTGATGTGGATGCCCATATAAGCACCGTACTGAGCGGTGTAGTTACCGCTCTGCACCTGAACCGCCGAGATGGCGTCCGGGTTCGGCGTCACCGGGGAATTCGAGATCAGCGAGTTCATGATCGTGATTCCGTCCAGTGTCAGCGAATTGGTGACCTCACGGGTACCCGCGCCGATGTAGTTTGCCCCTGGCGGCACGCCACTGAAAGAGGTCTTCGGCCCCTGGATAACGTTCGACGAGGTTGTCGCCAGATCCATGACGCGGCGTGTGTTGATAGGAAGATTTGTTACCTGAGGTGTGCTGAGTGTATCGCCGATCAGCGCATCGTCAGTGGAGAGTGCCGGGGTTGCGGCCGAGACCGTAATCTCCGATGTTTCGGAGCCTACGCTGAGAGAAAAGTCGGTTCGGGCCGCCATGTTGAGCTGCACAACCACGCCTGAGGCAGTGGTCTTCCGAAAACCAGTCTTTTCAACGGTGATATCGTAAGTACCCGGCGCGACAAACGGGATGGAGTAATACCCCTCGCCGTTGGTATCGCCTGTATAGGAGACCTTTGTATCGCGGTTCAAGCCCACTACGTGAGCACCTGCGATGACTCCGGAGGTTGGGTCGGCAACTGTTCCCACCAACGTTGTATTATTTGCGACCTGGGCCATGAGGGCCAATGGAGCGGCCAATAGAGCGAAACAACAGAATAATGCTCTCTTCACAATGAACTCCTATTATCCGGATAACGGTTGTACCGTTGATATCTGCGAACAGTCCGGCATCGATGTTTGTGCCGGATCTTAATGATCGAGTGAAATCATTCCACTCTGGTTCCGGAAAGCTGTCATCAGGCAGTTGACGTGTCCGTCATTAAGGCGAATGACCTATGCATTAATAGATGCTGTTTCTTCGGAGCATGGAATTCCTACCGATCGCTGAACGGCTATCCTGTTGCAGATCAGAATTAATCCAGATGAATCAGGCCGCGCTGCAAGGCATAGATGGTCGCCTGCGTGCGGTCACGGGCTCCCATCTTGTCGAGTACGGAGCTGACGTGGATTCTTACCGTCTTCTCGGCGATACGAAGCTCTTCAGCGATCTCGCGATTGCTGCGGCCCTGGGTGATGCAGGCAAGCACCTCCGATTCTCTGGGGGTAAGCTCAACCGATGGCATGCGTTCCGCCAGGCGATCCAGGGCGACGTGCGGGAGATATCGTAGTCCCCGATCCACATTCTGGATAGCGTTCAACAGTTCTTCCCCGCTGGCATCCTTGGTGAGATAGGCCATCGCCCCGCTCCGGACCGCGCGGTAGATATCTTCGCTTCCCCTGTAGTTGGAGAGCACGACGATGCGAGCGGTGGAAACTCCTTGCGCAATTGGATGATGACCTCAAAACCGCTGACGCGTGGCAGACGAAGATCGAGTACAACGACATCAGGCCGGTGTTGGCGGTACATCACGATTCCCGCTTCTCCATCGCTGGCTTCCCCGATGATTCGGATCTGCGAATGGCCAGAGAGGACAGAATGAAGGGCCATGCGAGCGAGGAAATGGTCCTCAATGAGAAGAACGCGTATCTGTTTCATATGCCGATCCACCGTATAACGTGATGTTCCTGATTGATAGGAAGCTGCATTGCGTTGAAAGGAACCCTGACACTTACCTCGGTGCCGCTGCCGACCATGGTCTGCAGGCGAAATGTACCTCCGAGTTTGCGAGTGCGTTCTTCCATGACAGGAATACCAAAGTGTCCGTGCCGCGAGGCAGATTGACCGGTGGACTGGAAACCGCGGCCATTGTCATGAATCGATAGGCTGAGCGCATCAGCCTCATACTTCAGATGAACGGTGATATCGGTCGGGTTGGCATGGCGAATCGCGTTCGTTATCGCCTCCTGGCCGATGCAGACGAGATGATGCACGCATCCGGGTGGCAGCGGCAATTCGTCTCCTTCCACGTCGAGCACGGTCGCGATCGACTCGCGCAGATGGTTCGCTGAAAGCGTCCTCGCGAGCGCCTGGGAGAGAACGTTGGTCATCTCATCGCTGTCGCGCAGATCCCAGATGATGCGCCGTGCCTCTGCCTGGCAATGAGAAACCATACTGCGAGCAAGCTCACAGGACTTTGCCGCAGGAGTGGAAGCAAGATCCCCATCGTGAAAGAGCTTTGCCGTCGCCTCAAGCTGCCATGAGATCGCAGCAAACCCCGCCATCAGCGTGTCATGGCATTCCCTGGCGATACGGTTTCGCTCTTCGAGGACGATGCCGATGTGTCCCTTGATCATCTGCACGCGTCGGCGATAAAGATACGCAGGAAGCACAATAGCTAACAACAGCAATGCCAGATAGAAATACCAGGTCTGGTAGATCTCGGTGTGCTCGCCTACAGAGAGGGTTACAGCGTGGGAGAGCCACTCTTCGTTCCCATCTTTACGCTCCTGCACCTCAAAGCGATACCGGCCAGGGGTTAGCTGGCTGTAATGGGCTGCATGAGAGCGAGTATTTTTCCATTCCGAATCGTATCCGACCAGGCGGTATCGCACTTCGCTTTGCACCGGTTCATCCGGATTGTCGTCCTGGCCGAAGAGGATGATGATCTCGCGCCGGCCTCCCTCGACCTTGATATGCGGGAGCTCAGAGGAGCCAGTGGAAGCTGACGTCCAGGAAGGAATGTCACTAAGCGGATCGGAGGACGTTTTTCCAGCGAGATAGGTCGGGTGAGAGGTGGGGGACGCTTGTGGTTCTTTCTGAGCGATGGCACTACAACAAGAGAGCAGAAGCGATAGGCCCAGACAGCCCCTCAGAGCGCGCGAACATGAAAGCCGCGAGGAAGCAGGATGCTTCGCCGTTGACTTTATGCGTGCTTTTACGGGATGGAAGCGGTTTAACACAAGTCGTGTTATTACAGCATCACAGCACCATCATAACCGCAACAAAAGCTTATGCGGAGGTTAGATCTTCGTCGAGCGGATGCTCCGGATGGACCGTCATCCAGCAGATGGCCCCGATAACCGCCAGTACGGCGGAAAACGAGAACGAGGTCGTCCAGCCATAACGCTGCGCGATCCAGGGAGTGAGAGAGGCGGTCACAGCGCCGCCGATCTGCCCCCCCATGTTCACCATGCTCGAAAACACGCCCGAGCTGCGACCCGCAATATCCACGGAAACCGACCAGAAGGAACTCTGCGACAGGTACAGTGCACCGGCCCCTGCGGCCAGAACGACTCCGGCGAGCCGTGGATTATGAATCTGCGAGCCCAACACAAGGCACACCGCTGTAAGGATCAATGCCACAGCGGCCAGGCCGCAACGGCCAACCCGCAGTCCATACTTCCCTGTCAGTCGATCGCTCAGCGCTCCTCCGACCAGGCAACACACCGTCATCGACAGGAAGGGAAACATCGCAAACTGGGCGCTCGATTTCAGATCGAAGCCGCGAACCTGCGCCATGTATAAAAAAAACCAGCTGAAGAAGATCCAGGCGACATATCCAAAGCTGAAATACCCGAGCATCAAGGCAGGAAGGTCACGGCGGTGGAAGATTGCTCGCCAGGAGATGGGTGTTTCGGAAGATGAAGCTTCTGTTGAGGATGAGGCAGGCGCAGCTGTCACTCCGAACGATAGGCCGTCGCGAATCTCTTTCAACTCTTTTGGGGTCATCCCGGGATGCTCTTCCGGGGTATCCCGGGCCAGCAGCCACCAAACCGCTCCTACAGCAAATCCGACCAGTGCGCTGAACCAGAACGCTGCCCGCCAGCCATGATGGGTAATCAGCCAGGTAAGCATCGGAGGCGTAAGACCGCTGCCGGCCCCTACACCCGCGAAGATGAGGCCGTTGATAAACCCTCTCTCCTGCAGGGGAACCCAACGAGCCACAAATTGATTCGCCGCCGGATAGATCACGCTTTCGCCAGCGCCCAACGCAAAGCGAATCCCGATCAAAAGCGCTACCGCGTAACGAACGTTGCTCGGAAGTATCGCAGTCATAACAGTCGCGACCCCCCAGGACATGACTCCAATGGTCAGAACGCGCCGCGGCCCGAAACGGGCTGATAACCACCCCGCCGGAAGCTGAAACCCTGCATATCCGATCAGAAACGCGCTAAAGATCCAGCCCAGACGCTGATTCCCCAGGCCATATTCCGTGCTGATCTGGAGACCTGCGATCGAGATGTTTGTCCGATCAAGGAAGGCGACCCCACTCAACACAAACAGCCAGAAGGCCAAAAAATACCGAACTCGCATCCGACGTCCCAACGTCCCCTCACTCCCCACGGCCATTCGGCTCCCCGTTCCAGCCAACCCGTTACAGGTGGAAACAAATACATGGCTGAACCACGAAGACCTTCAGCAAAAGGCACCCCTGGGACAAACCGAGACCAAACCTGTATGTCTGACTGGAGTTGCCATTACTATACAAAATTCCATAGAGAATCGGCCCTATTTAATTGAAAAGGGAGGGATAAAGCACTTACTTGCCAACACTGGGTGGCGGCGGAAGCTAAATAAAGATTAGACACATCGGTTTTGCCAGGGGAAAGTCTTTCCCGACGCTCGATAGTCGGCCCGTGCGCTTGTCTCTTGCAAACACTGAGATATTGTTCGAATCCTGGTTAGCGACCAGCAGCCAGCCATCCGTAGGATCAAGCGCAAGATGACGCGGCCTCTGCCCTCCGCAGGAGGACTTTTCCATGAATGTCAGCCTGCCGCTCTCCGGCGAGACGGTAAACGTAGCCATGAAATCATCCAGACGGCTGGTTACATAAGCAAAGCGGGTACGCTTATCAAAGACAATATCTCCGGGCGCCGCTTTGCCCTGATAACCGTCAGGCACAAGAGAGATGTCCTGCAGCGTTTTGAGAGTGCCCCCGGCGCTGTCCCATTCAAGAACGTTGACCGTCGGTTTCAGCTCGTTGACGCAGTAGGCCCATCTTCCGTTGGGATGAAAATGAAGCGCCCTCGGACCATATCCGGTCGTTGCCCGCCAGAGCGGCGGATCGTGCGGCGTGAGCTTTGCAGTCGCTGCATCCAGACGATAGACATGGATCACATCGAGGCCCAGATCGTTGACCAGCAGAAATCGGTTGTCTGGCGAGACCGTGACGCGATGAGCATGGGGCTTCCGCTCATGCTTTTCTGCATCGGCGGCGTATTGGAAGAAAGAGACAGGTTCGCTGAGCTGTCCGGCGCCATCCACTCGAAAAGATACGACGCTGCCGCCGCCATAGTTCGCAGCGAAGACACAGCGACCGGTGTGATCCACCGTGATATGGGTAGGGCCGCCTCCCATCGTGGTGACTCGATTCACCAGCGCCAGCTGAGCGCTTTTTTTGTTCAGCGTAAAACTCGACACAAACCCCGTCGGCTTCCCTTCGAACTGCCGGGTCTCATTGACCGAATAGAGAAATCTTTCGCCGGGAGACAGCGCTAAAAAAGTCGGGCTCTCCGACTCGACGGCAAGTGCTATCTGCTTCAACTCACCCGTCGCAGGATTGAAGTCGTAGGCATAGATGCCCTGACTGGTGCTCTGCTCCCCGGTCTGAGTGCCCACCAGCAATAACCTGCCCCTGGCAGATCCCTTCGCCAATGCAGACCATGGGTGAGCTGCAAGGGCAAAGGCGGAAGAACTCTGCACAAAATTACGTCGGGAAATCTTTGTCATCTTTCTCTTTCTTCTCGCTGGACGTTGCCTGAAATTACATGGGGACAGCGGTGAACTGATTGGGACATTCAGGTGAATCTTACCTTCGGGCAGATCGTTATTCGAGTCGATCAGAGATAGAGCCGTGACAGGGGAGAGTCTGATTGGACTGCCACAGGCAAAGGACCCCACCCTTTTTGTAGGGCTTATGGCCTACGGACGATTGCGCGTGTGAAGCCAGCAGCACTGGAAATTGGTTAGGCCAGAACACAGCGACACGATGCTTCGTCCGGCAGACATTTCCTGGCAAGCAATGGCCGTGCCATCCAAGTGGGATGAGGCCCGTTCCTTTCAGGCACACCATTGAACGGAATTGCAGCCGGATCGCACACTGTCTCGCTCTATGGAATCGATCTCCAATTGATCCGGCCACTTTTTACTATTGGAGAATATTTTCCTATTGACACTCGTCTTTTACACCCCATAGAGTTCTTTCCGGAAACAATTCCTGCGATACCGGCTTTTGGAGGATCCATGCGACACCCGATGAGCGCTCTCAAGAAGCGCGAAACGATGCCTCAACATCTCAACGACAGAAGAATCCGAAGATTCTTTGTCTTTCTCCTCGCGCTTGTTGCTCTCACCCCATGGAATCTGCAGGCCCAGACCGGCGGTGAAGCCGGGATCCAGGGCACGGTAACCGACGCTGAAGGAGCTGCCATTCCCAATGCGACCGTGACCGTCACGAATGATGCGACGGGAGTTGCAATCACACGTCAGACCACGGGCGATGGCCTCTATACCGTGTCACCGATTCTTCCGGGCAACTACACGGTACGGGTCAAGATGTCGGGGTTCAGTGACTACGTTCAGAAGAATCTCACGGCAAACGCGCTGGTGATGACCGCTCTCAATATCTCGATGAAGGTTGGAGCAGCGGATACGACGGTGGAAGTAACGGATGCTCCGCCACAGCTGGTGACCACCAACGCCACGATCGGACTCACGATCGAGAACACGACGTATGCGAACCTCCCTCTCGCGATGAACGGCTCGCAGCGTGACCCCACCTACGTCGCGCAGCTTTCCCCCGGCGCGACCGCAGGCGCACGTCTGCCGATCATCGGCGGCACCGGCAACTATCTCGGTCAGCTTTATCTCGACGGCCTCCCGGCACAGACTGTCAGCCAGCAGGGCGACAACCGCCTCGTATCGCAGGCCGTCACTGTCGATGCCATCGATCAGATCCAGGTCGTCACCAGCACACCTCCAGTGGAGTACGCCGGCGCAGGCGCTTCGAACTTCACCATGAAGTCAGGCGGTCTCGGTTATCACGGTTCGGTGAAGGACTTCATCCGCAATACCTCACTTGACGCGTGGCCCTTCAGCGGCAAAACCCTCAACGCCGCTGGCCAGCTCGCTTCGGCCAAGCCTGTCGATCATCAGAACGAGCTCTCCGTCACGGCCGGCGGCCATGTTCCCGGAACCAAGCGAGTCTTCTTCTTCTTCGCCTACGACCGCTATCACAACCGAACGCAGAAGCCCCCGACCTCTTTCACGATTCCTAGTGTGCTTCAGAGGAACGGCGACTTCACCGAACTGAATGGCGGAGTGGGAAGTGGCGGCCTTACGGGCACGGATCCAGGTACAAATCCCGCGTTCCTCTACGACCCCACCTCTACCACCTGCAGCAACGGCACCTGCACACGCAGACCCTTCCAGGCGATGAAGAATGGCGTGCTTACCAACAACGTTATTCCGGATAGCTACATCTCTCAGATCGCCAAGGCGCAGCAGCAGTTCCTGCCCGATCCGACGAATCCCGCCACGCTGACCAACAATTACACAGCGGCGTTGGCACAAGGCTTCGACAACCAGGTCTTCAACTACCGCGTCGACTTCCAGATGACCCCGAACCATCGCATCTCCACAGTAGGCGCGTTGGGTTCCGTGAAATACCTCAACAACTACAGCCTGCCCTATCTGCCGCAGCCCTACACTGGCGGCGACCTGGCCAGCATCTTCCCCAAGGTGTTCGATGTTCAGGACGCCTACACCATTAGCAACACCATGGTGAACCAGCTGAAGTTTGGCTATGTTCGTTTCTTCCAGAACATCGAGAGCTCCACCCAGAACGACCCCACGTACCAGATCGGCGGCCTCGGCATCACCAATCTTCCCGCAGGTCAGGCCGGACAGAACTTCCCGGCTTCCACCTTCGCTGCCACCGGTAAATTCGGTAACGCGATCCAGACCTGGCAGGCAGCGGCAGGCACGAATCCTTCGAGCGCGACTGCGACGCAACAGACGACGCCGAACAACTACGCTCTCGTCGACAACCTGCAGTGGGTGAAGGGCTCCCACACCGTGACCTTCGGCATCTCCATCCAGTGGCAGCAGATCAACAACGCTAACCCGGCCACCTATACCGGGCTTCTCTGGTTGCCCTACAACGCAAACTCCACTGCAAATTTTTCCGGAGCATCCCTCAATCCCAACCAGACCGGCTATGCCTATGCGAGCTTCCTGCTCGGCGCTGTAGGCAGCGCCACCGTGAACGGAGCTCCTCCCTCCCTCGGGTTGCAGCCTGTAAGCGAGGTCGGAGGTCGTTATCGCCCGATCGCTCCTTACGTGGGTGACACCTGGAAGGTCAACTCTAAATTGACCGTCGATGCCGGCCTGCGTTGGGACTACCTTCCGCCGTATCACGAGGTGAAGGATCGCTGGAGCTTCCTGAACCCGAACCTCACCAATCCTGCCACCGGAACGCCGGGAGCGATTCAGTTCGCGGGCAACTATGGCGGTGCGGGTGCAAGCTGCAACTGCCGTACACCGGTACAGACCTACTGGAAGAACTGGGGTCCACGCGTAGGCGTGACCTTCGCTCCGGATGATAAGACCGTCTTCCGTGCCGGAATCGGCCGTGTCTTCTCCCAGGGTGGCGGCGTAGGTGGTCGCGGCGGCGCCTTTGGCGGCACCGGTCAACTCGGCTTCAACACCACAGCGACCGGGCCCGCAGAAGTAACCAGCGGCGCAGGAGCAGGCCCCTCGTTCTACCTGAACAACAGCCCCTACTTCCAGTCCATCGGCCTCGCGAACACCTCGCTCTTTGGCCCTGGCTATGCCTATCCTGCGCCGCCTACACCTGGAATCGCGACGCAGATGCTGAACGCCGGCAACTATGTCGGCAGCAATGGTAAGGCGGTGACAGCAGCCGGAGTCTCTTACGCCGATCCTTACTTCTCCAGCCGCGCTCCAGACTTCATGTTCTACAACGTGGGCATGCAACGCGCGCTTACGAACAATATGACGCTGGGAATCAACTACGTCGGCAACCAGAGCCATCACCTGATCAACTCCACGAACACCGGCCAGGGATCGGCTCGTGGTTACTGGTCCAATCAGCTCAACCCCATCTACCTCGCTGGCCTGGGCAACCAGGTAGGCACCAGCCTTAGTGGCGGCTCTGTTCCGTTGCTGCAGGCTCCTGCAACTTCAGCAAACGTCAACAAAGCCCTGGCAGCAATGCCTGGCATCAAAATTCCCACGTATTTTCAGGATGCAGCAGCCGCTGGTTCCGGATCCGCAACCATCGCGCAGGGCCTCACCGCGTTCCCTCAGTACAGCGGTGTAACCGATACCTGGGGCAACGTCGGCAACTTCAGCTATAACTCCCTCCAGGTCACCGTGGAGCAACGTCTGTCGCGCGGCCTGACTTTCCAGGTCAATTACACCTGGTCTCGCAACATTGGTGACGATGGAACCTTCCGCAGCGGCTTCGACATTCCCTCTGCAGCTATTTCAGGGGGAGGCCAGAGCTACAAGCAGAACCGCATCGATCGATCACAGACTGTCGTCAACAGTCCGCACATCATCAATGGATTCGGTGTGTGGAGTCTTCCGTTCGGCAAGGACCATATCGGCGGAAGCAACATGATCACCCGTGCGCTGGCGAGCGGTTGGCAGCTCTCCGGCATCTACACCTACCAGTCAGGCACCCCGGTGGCCATCACCTACGGTGGCTGCAACACTCCTGGACAGGGCCAGTGCATGCCTGACCTCAATCCCAACTTCGCCGGCAATGCGCGCATCAACGGCGGATACGGTACGGGCCCTGGCGGACGCTCCGCATGCAACCTTGGCCAGGGCATCGGCTGCAAGGCTATCTCCTACTTCGACACCAACGGATTCAAGGCTCCGTCCACAATCTCGCCCTCCAACGTTACTGCCATCAACCTGATCGGCAATGCACCGCGCACCGGAGCCCTGCACCTTACAAACCCCGGCGCTCAGAATATCGATACTGCGCTCAAGCGGTCTTTCGCGCTGCCACGCGAAGGAATGGCCTTCGCAGTTGAGGTTGACTGCTTCAATACTTTGAATCACACCATCTTTGGTAGCCCAAACGCAGTCTGGGGATCATCGGCGTTCGGTACGATCTCCTCCGTAAAGAGCAATACGAATCCGCGTGCATTCGAGCTTGCGGGTCACTTCACCTTCTAAACTCTGCCCGATGGGAAGCTATCCCATCGGGCATCTTCTTTTCAGTTGCGTAGTACGCGAAAGGATTTTCATGTCGTTCTCGCTGTCGAGAAATGTCTTGTTCACAGCCTCACTTGCCACTCTGCTCTGCCCTGTTGCGATTGCACAGGCCCGTCCGGACACTCGCACTCCGGACAAGATGCCGACGCAGGATGAGATCAAGAATCCTCCCAAGACATGGATCGACAAGGACACCGGCCATCGCATCACCCGTCTGACCGATGAACCCGGCTCCGCGAGCTTCTACTTCAACGTCAACGGCTACACGCCTGACGGTACCGAGATGGTTTACACAACCCCTGACGGCATCAACGTGCTGAACCTCAAAACGCACGCCACGCGAAATGTCGTGAAAGGCAAAGTCCGTACGATGGAGGTCGGACATAAAACGTCAACCATCTTCTACATCAAGACGGACGAAGACGCGATCTACAAGACGGATCTGGACACGCTTGAGACGAAGATGCTAGCGAAGGTTCCTCCTCATGGCCGCGTCATCACGGTGAACGCCGACGAGACCCTGGCAGCCGGAACTTACGACGAAGTTGACAAGCCCAACGAGCAGTTCGGCGCCAACGGCGGCAAGAAAGCCGCGCCCGGCAGCAACCAAACCAGCCCACTCGAACAGGCGGCGAACAAGGGCGAGATGATGGAGAGAAGGCTTGCGGCCCGGATTCCATTAGTGCTCTTCACCATCGATCTGACCGGCAACGGAAAGATCACTCCCCTGCTCCACAGCACCGATTGGGTGAATCACCTGCTCTTCTCACCCACCGATCCAACGCTGCTTATGTACTGCCACGAAGGCCCATGGCAAAAGGTCGATCGCATCTGGACGATCCGTACGGATGGCACGCAGAACCAGTTGATGCATCAGCGCACCATGCCGGGAGAGATTGCCGGCCACGAGTTCTGGGGCAAGGATGGCGAGACGCTCTGGTATGACCTGCAAACCCCCAAGGGCGAAGACTTCTGGCTCGCCTCACTCAACGTGAAGACAAAGGACCGGCTGTGGTATCACCTTCAACGCGACGAGTGGTCGATTCATTTCAACGTGAACAAGGGCGCAACCCTTTTCACCGGGGATGGTGGAGACCCACGCCAGGTGGCGAAGGCGAAGAATGGGGAGTGGATTTACCTGTTCCACCCGGAGATCCTGAAGACCAATGGCCTTACGAATAAGGATTGGCCAACGCCAGGCGTGTTTCATGCTGAGCGACTGGTCAACATGTCGAAGCACAACTACACGCTCGAGCCGAACGTAAGCTTTACTCCCGATAGCAAGATGGTAATCTTCCGTTCGAATATGTTCGGGCCAACCTACGTCTTCGGCGTAGACGTGGAAAAGGCGCAATAAGTACCTTTACGCAACACGATGCCAGCGGCGAGTCCACGGACGCAGGAACAGTACTCTGTTCCATGGAGTCGTCGCGGCCTCGGCTGATTCTTCCCATTCTGCGCCACCGTTTACCACTTTAGCGAAAAGGTTTACGGACGGTCCCACTGTCACCAGTACACTACTGGTGGAGATGTGATATACGTCTGTGAGTTGCAGGCTGCGCTGCAACCACGCACGATTCGCGCTCATGGCGAAACTTCATGAATCAGAGCACCCATTCCGATCCTGAGATTCACGCGCTTCTCGAAGACCTGTGGCAGCGACATCTTCCAGCGACTCGCGAACGTCTGGACCTTCTGGAGAACGCCGTTCGGATGGCATTTGCGGGTCAGCTCAACGCGACGCACCGAGCCGAGGCACAGTCCGTCGCACACAAGCTCTCCGGCAATCTCGGAATGTTTGGGCACAAAGAGGCAGGCCTGATCGCCAGCGAGATCGAATATATCCTCAAGACGCTGACGCCGGATGCGGTAGCCGAACTGGGCGAAAACATGCAGAGGCTTCGCCATTCGCTGAACACATACCTCTAACGCATCTTCGCCTGTCGGACCGCCCATCCTGCAAGATCAACCGCTGCATCGTATCCGTCGAACTCCAGCGGAAGCTTATTTCGCCGGTCAACGTACTCGTTGTAAATCCATGGATCCACAACCGCGAAGACCGTCCCCTTCCCAACTTTCGAAACGGCCATCAGGACGTCGCCCTTGTCCGTAAGGATGGACTTGGCAGGAGCTGAGAGCGTAATGGTCGAGATCTCTTTCAGGTAGGCCTGGTGCGGATACTCGAAGACGCCGGTTCCCTTCGGAACCATGATCGTTCCCTGCGGCCAGTTATTGTTGTCGACTGTATTGCGCAGCACGGCGTTGAAGTGAAGCCCAAAGCGCTCCGTCAATGTGTTGAAGTGGTCAAACTCGGAGTTCGTCTTATCGTTCTGCATCACGATCAGAATGCCGCCCGCTTTGACCCAGGCTTCGATCGCGTCTCCACTGGCTTTATCCATGTAGTGCGGGTTCGGATTCTTTGCCGGGATATCGGGCGAAGCCATTACAAAAATCTCCGCCTTGCGCAGGTCTTCCAAGGTGGGGGCGGTTTTCAGGGTCGCTAGCTTGACGCCATATCGCTGAAACGCGCGGCCGAAGAAGGCAAAGCCGGGGTTGGCATCGTCGTCCCACTTGTAGTGGAACAGTTCCGTCTGGCCAGCGGCATTCTTTCTGGTCTGCGAGTTGAACCACGCATCCACCATTACAGTTTTGCCCTGCCCGATCGCCTCAGTCTCAGCCTGGGCCAGCTCCGAGCCCGCAAGCAGAAAAGCGCCCACTCCCTTGGCATCGTTCACTCGCGTCTTCTCGCCGATGTAATAGTCGAAGGTTCCCGAACGATAGGGAGAGCCTCCGAGTCCACCAACTTTGACGGTCCCTTTCAGCGAGGTCATGCCGTCGGGCCCAGCTTCGACAAAAGTCGCCTGGATCGCCTTCCAGCCCCGGCGGGCAGCGGCCTCATCCGCCTGCGGGAGATACCCCATGCGCACACCCTTTGCCAGCGAATAGACAAACATGCAGCTTGCTGAGGCTTCGGTGAAGTTCCCCTTCTGCGATCCCTTGTCAAGCACCTGCCACCACAGGCCCGTCTTCTTGTCCTGATAAGCCACGATCGCCTTTGCCGTGCGATTTAGCGCGCGAACTAGCTCAGGCCGATCCGGATGATCCGCTGGAAACCAGTCCAGCACATCGACCAGGGCCATCGCATACCATCCCATCGCGCGACCCCATGCCTCCGGGGAGAGGCCCGTCTTCGGATCCGCCCACTTCATCTGCTTCGACTCATCCCATCCATGCAGTAGCAACCCGGTTCGCGCATCGCGCATGTGCTGGTCCATCAACAGGAGCTGCTTTGCGATGTCGTTGAAGTCGTCAGGCTGCTGAAAGGTAGCAGCGTACTCGGCGCGAAAGGGCTCGGCCATGTAGGCTCCATCCAGCCACATCTGGTTGGGATAGATCTGCTTGTGCCAGTAGCCTCCACTGGCCGTCCTGGGCTGCAGGGCCAGCTGATCGTGAATATACTTTGCGGCCTTGTAGTACTTCGGCTGCTGGGTTACGCGATAGACCAGGAGAACGGACCTTCCCAGTTCGATCTCATCCAGGCTGTGCGCGCTGGCGTGATAACTGTCGATGCTTCCGTCGTCCTTTACATATTTGTCGACCGCAGCTTTGATATAGCGAAACTCATCCCCATTGGCGGTCGTATGCCACTGCGCGGCGATACCGTCCAGCAGAACTCCTTCTTCGTAGCCCCAGTTGTTCGGGCGATTTTCCGTTGCCACAGAACCCTTCGGCCATTCCTTCATAATCGACTCGGCCATCTTTGCGGATGCCTCATCGATCTTCAGTGCGCCTTCGGCCCTCGCGCCGACTCCCCACATTGCCTGAACCGCAACAACACCTCCGAGAGCCGCAGCACGAACCAACCTCATCCTTCTCTACCTCGCGATACACCAGAAATTTAGTAAGACAAACAGCATACCTGCTCAGAGCTTTCTTCCGCGACAAGCCGCTTCAGATCGACCACTCAAAATCGATTCAACAACTAATTGCAGGCAACCGCAGTCCACACTCCTGCCGCCTTTCCATTCGCGCTTGCGATCTGGAGATCGACAAAGCTTCCTGCCGGAACATTCACGCTTCCAGTCGATGTGCAACTTGAGCCGGTTGATACCGAACACGATAGTTCCGTATCTGCCATCGCTGTCGGCGAACCGAGCCGCATCGTTACCTTGATGGTATTGGCCTGTTGCGAATACACCGCCAGCGTCGTCGCCGTGCACCCAAGAGGGACCCATGTCAGAACAGTCTCGTTCTCCGCCACATTCGCGTTCGGATTGCTGACTGAGTAGAAGTTCGTGTTGAACGAGACAGAATGGTACATCGAGCCGAAGGAACTCCAGCCACTTCCCGAACCACCTCCACCGCCCGCCCCGGCAGCGCCTTGCGGGATGGAGAAGTTGAACACCGCTGCCGCGGCATTGCCGGAGTTCGTCACCGTGGCCGGGGTTCCCGGCGCCGTTGTCGTCACGGTGCCGATGCTCACCGTAGCAGCCATTCCCGCTGGGCCGGTAGCTCCGGCAGAACCTCCCTGGGCCAGCAACGCCCAGGCTGCAGGGACAGTATCGGGCCGCGCCCCCAGGCTCGTCTGCAAAGCAAGATAGGTGCTGCCGTCGTAAGATACCGCGTCATTGGCCAGATAACCGGTTTCACTCGACCAGGCGCCTTTGAAGCTCACACCCGCTGGCCCCTGCGGTCCCCGAGCTCCCGCAGGACCGGCAGCCCCGGTGATACCCTGCAGGCCTTGCGGACCCGCTGGGCCGGTTGCTCCAGTCGTGCCGGGAGTTCCGGCTGGCCCTGCAGGCCCCTGGACTCCGACAGGACCTTGCGGACCAACGGGACCAGTCGCGCCGGTAAGTCCGGTAGATCCGATCGCGCCTGGGGAGCCCGAAGGGCCTTGTGCCCCTTGCGGTCCAGCTGGGCCCTGGGTTCCAGCCGCGAACTTTCCCCATACCGCTGGAAACTGATCAGGAACATTACCGAGATTGCTGCTCACAAGCGAGACATACCCGGCGCCGTCATAGCTCACGCCATCCCCCGCAACATAGTTCGTCGAAGGAGAGAAGACTCCGCGAAAGCTCATCCCGACAGCGCCCGCTGGTCCTTGAAGCCCTTGCGGTCCCGCAGGTCCGATAGCCCCCATTGCGCCAGAAGGCCCCGCGGGGCCTTGCAACCCGATAGGCCCTTGAGTTCCTGTAGCACCAACAGGCCCCTGGCTTCCTGCCGCGAACTTCCCCCACATCGCAGGAGACTCATCGGGAGCATTCCCGAGATTGCTGCTCACAAGCGACACATACCCGGCGCCGTCGTAGCTCACGCCATCCCCCGCAGCATAGGTTGTCGATGCGGAGAATGTTCCGCGAAAGGTCATCCCCACAGGACCCGCCGCTCCTTGAGGGCCTTGCGGTCCAGCAGGGCCGTTCGCGCCTGTGGCTCCAGGAGGCCCCGCAAGGCCCTGTAGTCCGATAGGTCCCTGTGGACCTGTCGCACCGGTCATTCCAGTTGAGCCCTGAGGGCCTGTTGCTCCCTGAGCACCGGGCAATCCCTGCATTCCGGCGACTCCCGGAGGTCCAACCGGCCCCATAACTCCGGACGAACCCTGCACTCCAGCTGGCCCTTGTGGACCCGCCCCGCCCTCGGCAGCAAGCACCTGCCACCAAGGCGCGCCGGACTCGGGCGCGGTTCCGTAATTCCCATCTGCCAGGGAGATAAAGCTGGTGCCTCCCGAAAGCACAACGTCACCCCGAGCATAGGCTGTCGTGGGCGTATATGGTCCCCGATAAACCAGGCCCGGCGATCCTGCAGGCCCCTGCGGTCCCGTCAATCCATCCGATCCCGGCTCGCCTTTGGGGCCTTGTAAACCCGTGGCACCAATCGGACCCGCCGGTCCAATTGGCCCAGTCGATCCAATCGGTCCTGCCAGACCTTGAACTCCCTGGGCTCCCGCAGGACCGGCAATCCCCTGTGGGCCAATTGGCCCAGGTACGCCTTGCACGCCCACGGCGCCCGAATCGCCCTTCGGTCCCATCGGCCCTTGCGAGACCAGCACTACATCCAGCGCTGGTGCATGCCCGGTCAGATCGTTCTCCTTACTGTCGAATTGCACCGCTGCAACATTCGAGGCAAGGGCGATCCCGTTATTGCTGGAAGGAGTCGTGATCCAGCCCTGCACCAGCGCCGTAACATCGATGGAAAGAAAAACTCCTTCGCGGCTTACAGTGAAGGTCTGTGAAGCTGTGGCAATCGCGGGAAGGCTTGCAAAGGTGACGCTGTATTCCCCCCACGCGGAGTTGACCGCCTGTAAAGTTACTGGACCCGGGGTATCGGCGCGATTGCAGTACAAGCGAAGCACCGCGCGTGAGATCTGGGCCGCCGTCGTTCCCGAAGGCAGGCTTCCGAGGTCGAACTGTACCAGCGTCGTGTAGCCTGCGCCGACATTCAGATTTGAGATGGCTCCACTATTTGCGTCCGGCCTTGCTAAATTTACATGGGTATCGCCTACCAGGGTTGCCCCAACCGCCAGGGCTCGAGTCGCCGTCGCTACCAGAACTACTGCCAGCCCCACCCACCGAGGGAACATCCGCGTGCGATACTCCTTGAGCTCCGAAAGCCAGAGCCTCCCGTCGGTTGGCCCACCGAACGGAAGACTCTACTTATCCTGCGCAACGAGGGAACTCTGCGATACACGTTGCCGCATGTTCATGGACGACCATGCGATTCTCTATTCAGAAACAGAGACTGGGAGTAAGTTCAGTTTTAGGCAATCACTGTCCAAAATACAACTGGCAGAGCCTACAACTTCTGTAGCATCATCGATATCCGTGCACCATCTTCGTCACGAGAATGGTTTTCCTCAAGCTGCCTGCATCTCATAGAGAAGACGGATAAAAGTTAACGTAAGAAAGAGGATATCCATCACCGATGCGTTCCAATGAGACCAATCAGCCTGGCCATCTTCCCTCCCTCGACTCCCTGGTCGACACTCCACGTCTCATCACTGCTTACTATGCGCTTCACCCGGACCCTGCGGTTCCCGCGCAGCGTGTCGCCTTTGGGACCTCCGGACATCGCGGATCGTCCTTTGCCGCTTCCTTCAACGACGATCACATCGCCGCGATCAGCCAGGCCATCGTGGAATATCGCACCGGCGAGCGTACATTGGGTCCGCTCTTCCTCGCCCGCGACACCCACGCTCTCTCCGAACCTGCATTCACGACCGCTCTCGAGGTGCTTGCCGCCAACGATGTCGAAGTGATGGTCGACGAACATCTCGCCTACACTCCCACACCGGTGCTCTCGCATGCCATCCTGACCCGCAACGCGAATCTGAAACTGCATCGCGCCGACGGAATCGTGATTACGCCCTCACACAATCCTCCTGAAGATGGAGGTTTCAAGTACAACCCTCCCAACGGTGGACCTGCCGACACCGCCGCCACCAAGTGGATTGAGAATCGCGCCAACGAGATCATCGCGGGCGGCCTTAAGGATGTAAAACGCATCTCCTACGCCCGCGCTCTCGCCGCCGACAAGACCTACCGCCACGACTACATCACCGCCTACGTCGATGATCTCTCTAATGTCATCGACTTCGACGTGCTTCGTGGAACCGCTCTGAAGCTTGCCGTCGATCCTCTGGGCGGGGCCGGGGTTCACTACTGGCCCCGGATCGCAGAGAAGTATGGCCTTCCGATCGAGATTCTCAACTCCCACGTTGATCCAACCTTCCGCTTCATGACGCTGGACTGGGACGGGCGCATCCGCATGGACTGCTCCAGCCCTTACGCGATGGCCAGCATGATCGCCAACAAGGACAAATACGACGTTGCCTGGGCCTGCGACACGGATCACGATCGTCATGGCGTCGTAACTCGTTCTGCCGGGCTGCTCAATCCCAATCATTACCTGGCCGTGATGATTCAGTACCTGTTCACCAATCGTCCTGAGTGGGGCGAAGCGACTGCCATCGGCAAGACGCTGGTCTCCTCCAGCATCATCGATAGAGTCGCGAAGGGCCTTAGCCGTCCCCTGCTTGAAGTCCCTGTCGGCTTCAAATGGTTTGTCGATGGTCTCATCGACGGCTCGCTCGGCTTTGGTGGTGAAGAGTCGGCGGGAGCCAGCTTCCTCCGCCGCAACGGCAAGGTATGGACCACCGATAAGGACGGATTCATCCCTGGCCTGCTCTCCGCCGAGATGACAGCGCGCATCGGACGCGATCCCGGCGAGCTCTATCGTGACTTGACCGCGAAGTATGGCGATCCTGTCTACCAGCGCATCGATGCCGCGGCTAGCAAGGAACAGAAGGCCAAGCTCGGGAAGCTCTCGCCCTCGCAGGTCAAGGCGAAGGAGCTTGCAGGAGAACCCATCACCGCGATCCTTACCGAAGCTCCGGGAAACCACGCCCCAATTGGAGGCCTAAAGGTCACCACGGAGAATGGCTGGTTCGCAGCTCGCCCCTCCGGCACCGAAGACGTCTACAAGATCTACGCGGAGAGCTTCAAAGGCACCGAACATCTCAAGCAGATTCAGAACGAGGCGCAGGCTCTGGTCAACGCTGCAATCGCCTAGCGAAGTTACGATCCCTCAAGTAGCGATGGGCTGCCGACCTGGCAGCCCATTTTCTTTAATCTCGCGCGTCAGACGCCTCGTTTGGCGTAGTACTCGGCGACCTGGGTCTTGTTGAACTCGAACGGAATGTGTTCCGGGCCCGGAAGGGAGAGAACCTTGCCGAACTCTTTCGCCTCTTCGGCCTCGAGTTGCAGATAGGACGGCAGCCCAAGGCGTGGACTCAGGCGGGATGCCTGAATGGCTGCCATCACCAGCGCCTTCTCCGCCAGGTGCACCCGCTCTCCGACGCGCAGGACCATCGAACCGATGGTCTGACGACGGCCATCGACCAGGATGTGTCCGTGGGAGACGAGTTGCCTCGCCGCGGCGATGCTGCGTGCGAATCCCAAACGAAAGACGATGTTGTCGAGCCGGCGCTCCAGCAATCCGATCAGGCTGTCGATCCAGTTGGACGGGCTTGCGCTTCTGGCCTTGCGGACAAAGCGGCGTAGCTGTTCTTCGCGAATGCCGTAGTGGAAGAGGAGCTTCTGCTTCTCCTTCAGCTGCACGGCATACTCTGAAGGCTTCGACCGGCGCGATTTCCCATGTTGCCCCGGCGGGTAGTTGCGCTTCTCAAGGGCTCCCGGCTTTCCAAGGCCGGGCAGCTCCACACCCAGCGAACGCTGGATCTTGAACTTCCTACGTTGACTCATTGCAGTCGTCTCCTGGGCCGCGGAGTATCCTGCACCCCCGCGCTCCCGATCTCCGATTACCGTGGCGCTTCGCCAAAAGACTCCACGGCAATCTGTCTCATTTTCAATTGCGGACTAATTTAGTCCTAAATCCAGATTCAACATTACATGGATGTGCGGCGATAAATCAAGTGCAGCGAATCTGTTTTCTCAATGCAACAGGAGACTGCACGTCAACGTCGCAAGGACGATCGCCGTAATCACAACGTAGATTCCGTCGCGCTCCATCGCGAAGCCGACGATCGACAGCGCAACCCGGATGATCGGCGTCAGCAGAAGACAGATGATGCCAATCTGAGCGATCGCAAGACCTCGGTTCTCCTTGTCCTGAATCTGGGGATGGAAGGCCTGTCGAGCCGTTCGCAGAGGCGAAGCGTAAAGGGAGCTGGCTCCGGCGAAGACCTGGAACGTCACAGGGTCGCGGCGATGCGAATGAAGAAAGATGGTTCCGCCAAAGACTCCGATCAGCACTGCGACGAGAACGCCGCTGCGAAGCGTCAGGCCGATCATGCGCTGGAGCTGCTTGTCCTGGATGTCCATACTTACAGCCTTCCCCTCAGCCCTTCGATGATCATCTGAATTGCAATCACGGCGACGATGACGGCGAACATGCGTCTCAGAAACGGAACCGGCAGCCGTGGAAGCAGGCGCGCACCCACCATCGATCCCCCAAGGACGCCGAGCATGACCGGCAACGCGATGACTGGATGAATGTATCCGCGCTTAAGGTAGATGGCAGCGCTGGCAACTCCGGTGACGCCGATCATGAAGCTGCTGGTCGCGGTGGAGACCTTGAACGGGATCCCCATGATGCGATCCATTGCGATAACCTTCAGCGCTCCAGAGCCGATGCCGAGGAGACCGGAGAGCAAGCCCGCCACGTACATCAGGCTGAATCCGGCTCCGGGATGCGAGACCGAGTATGGAATCGTCTCCGTGCGCGACCGGTAGATGCCATTCAGCTTCAATCGGTCCGCGAAAGGAGTTCCACCGGCGGCGACGACGACCTCGCGCCGCATCTGGCTGGTCTGCCAGGCAGAGTGGAGCAGCACGAGACCGAAGATG
>Ga0193717_1000139_pt1 | contig 70609 bp, 63 predicted proteins | sample U2c2metaG_FD_145900 | JGI IMG/M metagenome (GOLD analysis project Ga0193717, IMG submission 145900) | Soil microbial communities from a riparian zone of the East river system, Colorado, United States - U2c2 | ecosystem: Environmental > Terrestrial > Soil > Riparian zone | place: USA: East River... | reverse complement strand
GACTCGAACTAAATTACAGGGGCGATTTTACAAACTAAAAATCCGAGAACTTAATTCTCGGATTTTCGTATCTGTTGGATAATTTTGGTGGATCATGGCAGGGAGAACTGGAACTGTATATTCTCTGCAACCCAGGTTTTATACGAACGCTTACAGAAGCTTAAGCGCTCTTGATGAATCGGAATCTCTGGTCTATAGACAAATAGGGTATTTTATGTTACAATAAAAGTCATGTCCGAGAAATTGGAATTACTACAGCCCCGCTCAACTGAAGAGACACCCGATTCCGATGTGCTCCCTACTATTGAGTGTGCGCTAGGGGTTGGGCAACTTGTCGATGATATCGAGATTGATGCCCATTATTTCGCAAGTCTTATGAGAGAGCACGGTATGAGCGATGAGACTATAAGCGATAGCGTCATCAAGGTGAGTGATGATCTCATAATCACAAGAAAAGATAAAGATAAAGGAAATGAAATACTACAATACGGCGTATATACACACGACAAACAGACAGCTACAGTATGGCTTGGTAGTATAAAAGATGGCACTGATTACGTTAAGGAAAAGCGTGATAGTGAAGACCCTCCTCGTCCGTATGACAGTAATAGGTTTGGTAGCCGCTGGGCATCCGAAGTTACCGTCCATGAAACCTCTCACCGTATAGATCATGCTACTGGGGATGAGTGGCGCGAAGAAAAATACGAATATTATGCGCAATTTGCCCCCGAACGACGAGTTCTCAAAGCTATAAGGAAGTGTTTACACATGACCAAGAATACAGATTTAGGTAGGATCGCTAATGCACTTCGAGTGCGTGAAGTATACAAAAACCCTTCGCATGAGCAATACCAGAATGCACCTGATGAATTACGAGCAGAAGAGCTAAGTGATAGAGAGTCAGCTAACTGGAAAGAGAATGACGACTTTCCTATACGCGTCAAGTTTAAATAGCAGATCGTCGACTCTCGCCCTCCCAGACTCGAACTAAAATAACAGAGGCCAAAAAAACGAAATGTTCCAGGAAATAAATCCTGGAACATTTTGTATCTGTTGATAATTTTGGTGGGCCACACCAGGGAAAACTGGAACTGTGTTTTCCTAGATCTGCAAATTTTATGCGAACAGCTGGAAGAGTTCGATATTGAAAATGTTATAAGTTGATAGTGATGACATATTTAGTTACTCCGATCGTTAGGTTGTTTTAATGTTTTCTCTCTGGCAAAGCATTTTTCCAACTTGCCGTTAATATCACTGAAGTCTTTGTCGTATAAGCTACATCCATACCCTTGATCCGTACTACCAATCCACATTGTTATACCGAGAGAAGGGTGGGCGACGTGCTTACTAAGAATAAATTGCGCCACTTTATTAAGCTTACTAATTACTTCTTGCTTATCATCAGGACCAAGGCTTTGCGGTACATTTAAACGGAGATTGACACCATATATGAATTTATTATTATACTTCTTGATTGCGTCCCCTAAGCTCGGTACATTGCCTCTCACAGGATTGTCTTCTAATGATGAGATTCCTGCATCGACATCAAAATCAGGCACAGGCTGATAAACTGTTTCTAGAAATGCTTCAGCTTCAGGTCGACCTTCGTATGCCCATATGGTAGCTGTATATGTATCAAAATAGACACCCGTGTTTCGACTTCTTCCTACCTCAAAAGTTAAGTTGTTATCGTTCGCAGGGTGGGCAGTACCAACTCTTTGTCCCGGATCACCTATCGAAACACCCTTATCTTCTAAATATTTAACTTTAAATTCTTGGCCGTACTTATCTTGTAGGTATTTTCCCATACCGGCTGTATCGATCGCCACACCTCCCCAAAATATAAGAAACGGTATTACAATAATGAGAGCTAGCCCCGCTCCAATAACTAGTGCGCGTTTATATGATTTGTGTTTCTTTGGGGGAACCATGTTACTGTTTTGGACTTGCTGTTTTATTGCAACTAGCATATCTTCCCCGTTTCTTGATAGTAATGGCATCTTTAACTCACTTTAAATATAGGTGAGATTTTTACAATAAGCAATATAAACTACCTGTATATTTCCGACTTGGTAACGTACAATAATCCAAAGAAGTATAAGGAAAAACAGACATGCAACCAAACAACCCTGATTCTGACCAACCGACTGAAGATCCATCTCAAAACGGTTCATCTATGAACCGGACGATTCAGCCCCTATCGTCTGAAGACGATATTCGTAAAGCAGTTGAAGCAGCACGTATAGTGTCACCTACTTCAAACCAGACCGTAAATCAGACAGGTGCACCGACTCCTGCAAGTAACGCCGAACCAACAAACACTTACGAACAAAGCACCCTCATTACTGAGCCAATACACCGACCGCCACAGGTAGTGCCACCACAGTTCCATGCAGCCTCGTCACAACCACTACCTCAGAATAATAAAAACAGCAAAGCTATTTTTATCGTCGTGGGGCTTATCATAGTCGCTGCACTTGCTATCGGTGCCTATTTTTTCCTTTTTAGCGGCAAAATAGCAGTGGGCGATTTAGTTCAAGAGACCCTCCAGCAGACCACATACAAGCGACCAAAGCAGTGGCATCCGGTAGGTACGGACGGAGCAGGCTGGGGAGATTTAAAGGCTGAAAACGGTAAATCATTGGCCTTCGTAGCCGTTAAAGAGTTGCAACAAACACCGCTTCCTGCTGGCGCATCTGATGCGATGTACGAGCAACTACGAACACAACTTGCGAGTCAAGCATCCGTCACTTCGATACAATCTACATTTCAAAAAGGCGTCGAATTCTGCACATCCGCTATGACATTTAAAGCTGAGCCGGACACGAGACAAACCAAAGCTACTATTGGTTTGTCTATTATGACGGGGTCGTGTAAAAGAAAAGATGGTGATTTTACTCTGAAAATTCGTATTGTTGCAGGTTTCTCCGATAGTCAGATTAGAGCAATCGCTCTTGGTGCAAGGAACGTAGACTGGGACAAAAATAGTGAAGCATTCCAGGCTATTCTAGATAGCGTGGGCCAAGTAAATAATTGATAGTACGGATCTCCTTAGCTGTAGATTCGGAAATATTTTTATATCGTATAATTTTTTAGACCCTCCCAGACTCGAACTAAAATAACAGAGGCGGCACAAAACAAAATGTTCCAGGAAATAAATCCTGAAGCATTTCGTATCTGTTGATAATTTTGGTAGGCCACACCAGGGAAAACTGGAACTGTGTTTTCGATGATTTAACGCTTTTATACGAGCGGCTAGAGGAGTTGGATACTGAAGGCAACCCTCCAGATTGAATTAGATATGTTATAATATATTTAATGACTAAAAAACAAATCACAATTCCAGCTACTGGATACTCAATACAATCCGACTGGCATGAGGGTATCGACAACAAAAATATTCTACTGACATTTGTCGGCTTTGGCTCAAGCAAAAAAAGTAATAGCGACTTTGTTGCAAAGGTTGTTTCTGACACCGGCATGAGCGCGCTTGTTGTTGACCTATCAGGTCATGGCGAAAGCCCATTTGACGTAAATGAGACAATGCCAGCACAACACGTGCTCGAAGCTACCAAAGCATACGACTGGATCAAGGCAAATTATCCAGAAAGTGCCGTTCACGTTATGGGCACGAGTTATGGTGGGTTCGTTGCATCGTACCTTAGTAGGTTCCGTGCGATTCACAAGCTTATTTTACGTACACCAGCAATTTATGAACCAAAAGATTTTTATACAGAACATCAATATATTGATAAAATCTTTGTCCGTGAGTACCGCCGGAACACCGAGGCTTTAAAGAAGCATCCGCTCTTTTTACAGAAGCCGCTGGCGACTATGTCAACGTTGCTTATTGTTCACGGAGAAGACAAAAGCGTACCCCACGAGACAACTGATGTGTATGAAGCTAATTTTGCAAACGAAACCTACGTTGCGAAAGGATTTGCTCATCCATTCCGTGATCCGTCTAACCCAGCAGAAGGCGTTGTTAAGTATTACGAGATTGTCGCAAACTGGCTCAATAAGTAGTTAGATAAATTTGTTACAATAGAACATTATTGCTTATATACATAATATGTGTTAATATTATCAAGTTGCCCATTGAGCTTATTTCAGTGGCGGAGTGGAAAAATCTGTCTGCATACCCCTCATCTAGGGAGAAAAAACAGTGACTCACACATGGGGTCAGTACAACGACTCTGATACAGAGCAAGGTCTCAACCAGTACGAAAGTGACGGGCTCCTGCTGCGCACACCGCACGACATCCAGGGCATGAACATGTCCGATCTCAGGGATGTCGCAAGGGAGTGCAGCGCACTGCTCGACAACACGTACAAGGGGAACTACCCGCAAAGTGCCAAAGACGTCAACGTACTGGCAACCAGTATGAGCAACGGCGAAACGCGCATGTTCGCGTTGCTGTCTGATGGGAAGATTATTGCCATCGCCAGCCTGGTTCACCGTCGCAATAGCATGCGCGGAAGCCTGAACTTCGTCGAGCTCAGCAAAGCCGCGAAGCTGCAAAGCGACGTAGCAAACACAGTCTCGGTGCGCCACCTATCGAAATACCGCCTACCTTGGGCCATGAGCAATTTGCCAGAAGTTGACTTCCTATACGGCTCTCCGCGAGCTGCATCGGAAGGCAAAGACGGCGCTCCCGGTGGAAGGCAGGCGCAAAGCGTATGGTGGGGCGGCCGACGACACGGCATCAACCTACCACTGCTTGCGACAAACGTTGGCTGGAACTTCCGCGTAGGCGGCATCGAACCCCTTACCGGGTTCGTTGTACCGACAAACGCAACGAAGTGGGCCATCGCTGTTGACAAACTACCGGTGTTTGTACCGAACGAAGCCGTGAAGCAAGCCATCTACACCCTCCTTGTCGAGGGAACGGATGGGTTCGTGACACCGCAACTTGTCGTCACTCCCGACGAACGACACGCTGTGCCGTTCACGCTTCGGGAGGCTCGACAGCCGTCTGCCGACATCGTGACTAAGTACTACGTCACGGAACAGGCCGAACACTTGACAGAACGATCGATGGTCGAGGTTGATGCGCATCTATACGATACCATCAGCCAAAAAGTAATCATCGAGAGTGATGTCGCAACTACGTCAAGGGGTGCGCAGATCATGCGCAGCCTGTTGGCGCAGGGATGGGCTTTCGCCGGATGGCAACCTTCCGAGGTTGTCTATGGCGGCATCTGCCCGATGCTTGCACGGGTTAATCCTCGTCAGCTCGGTGAGCTCATCCAGCCGGTGCACTACACCCAGTATTTTGACCAGGGCGGCCTCGGCCATACTCGGCAAGTATTGGATGAACTGTATCAGACGATGTACAGCAACGCGTCCGATCGCCTCACCACCGACTCCTCCCCTAGCTAGGAAAGCAGGAAAAACCATGGCTGACGTCATTTTGTTGGACAACCCGGTGCTGAAGTACCGGAAGAACAGCAGCGTTCCTGTCAGTGTCGGAGCCGTCGCAAGGCGGATCGCCGGACTTCTGGGCGGAGAAATGCGAGAGACGGAAGGTACGGGCAACAAGGCGTACCACGTGCCCTTCGCGGCCGTTCACGCCGAGCTTGCCACGGCTAGGGGAATCGCCGGAACAGGCGACCTCTACGGAGGCGTCGTTCGAGAGCACCAGCACGCCGACAAGGCAATCCTGCACTTGTTGCCGAGCGTAGGTGCAGCACACCCGACGTGGTACTCGCCACGCTTCGCCGAATGTGTTCGCGATGTCGTCCTGCCAGGCTACACCGCTTTCACGTACGAGGACGTCGTCGATGCCTTCAACCTCATGCGAGGTGACGGGTTCTCGGTGCGTCTCAAGGATCCGGCCAACACCGGCGGCCTTGGCCAGCATCTCGTTCATAGTAGCGAGCAGCTGGCTGCAACCATGGCGGACTACACGGGCAAGTTGTCCAAGACCGGCATCGTGCTGGAAGCAGACCTGCATGGGCATGCAACTGTCACGATTGGCTACATCGATATTGCCGGAGTCATCTACACCTGGTACGGCCGGCCGTACGACGTCGACCACGAGGGCATGACACGATTCGGCGGCAACGAATTGACTGTCGTTCGCGGCAGCCTGAGGGAGCTGCGTGAACATAGCGTAAACCCCTATGATCGCCTCGCTATCGACCAGGCCAAGTGCGTGTTCGATGCGTACAGCCTGCTCGGCACGACGGTCTCGCGAGCCACTCTGGACGCCGTCCAGGGAACAGCCTGCGACGGCACGTTCATGTCGGGCATCACCGATCCGTCGCTGCGACCTAGCGCTTCGTCCGCTGCGGAAATCCGCGCAATCGAAGCACTCGTAGCGAACCCCGGTGCAGCTATGGCCAAAACCCGGCTGCACTATGACTACGAGAAGCGCGCCGCAAGGACGCCCTCCCAGGAGCTGTTCGTGAGCCATTCGCGCATGGACATTCTCGTGGAGCTTGTGGATGTCGCCTAACAGCGGCTTCATAACAAACCGAGTGACGCAATTTATGTCACTCAAACTCGGATCGCCCAGCTGGCTCTTAGAGCCAAGACAGGGTGATCCCGCCCCCGATCACGCAATCGCCGAAAGGCATGCGAGGATCGGGGGTGTCTTCATTTGAGCTCAAATCATTTTCAGCCCTCCCAGACTCGAACTAAAACAACAGAGGCAGCATACAACAAAAAGTTCCAAGAAATAAATCCTGGAACTTTTCGTATCTGTTGATAATCTTGGTGGGTCATGCCAGGGAAAACTGGAACTATATCTTTGAAGATTTACAGACTTTTTGTGAGCGATTGGAGGAACTCGACCTCGAAATGATCATCGAGATTGATCAAAAAGATTTTACTCTTTCTCATTAAAATAGTAGTGCCAAGCAGGCAGCTCTAAGCCAAAAAACTTCTCCGGTGAATCATCATAAAGCGCCTTAACCTCGCCAACTTTCATCCACTTAGCATCTTTTGCTTCGCTTAGCTGAGCAGTCGGCTCTTCGTCCGGCTCAACCTCACACACGAATACAAAACCAATCCAGGGTTTACCATTTTTGAGCTGCTGGGTACAACAATACGGGCGAAATCCAATAATACTATCACCTCTCTCGGTGTCGAGCAGCGGAGTACGCTCATCTTGCCTAATAGTCTTGAGAGTTAAATTTGCCTCTTCTTTAATCTCTCGCGCAAGAGTATCGTGTACATCTTCGAATGGCTTATCCAATACTCCAGCCGGGAATTCTAGCGTTCCTGAATATACAGGATCGGCATGCGGTTTCCAGCGGGTCTGTATGAGCAACTCTTTTTCGCCATTCTGTACGCGCTCAATAATTGCACCGCAGTATGGAATTGCCATGGAAAACGTTTGACGAGCTCGGCGCTTGCCAATGAAGCGAACCAAATTATGAACACCTATTGCTTGGTCTTTATAAGTTTCACCGAGGTCATCTAATAAATTAACGTCAAAGTAGCGCGTAAATGCACGAGCAGTTTCGACACTAAAATAGCGCTTCGCCGTCTTATCAATCTGGAAATAATCATCTTCCAGCTTTTCACCGGTATTGTATTCAGGATCGTGAACTGAGTTTGCGAAGAATGCGAATACCCCGCCTGGCTTCAGTACCCGCTGAATCTCTCCTATTAAGCGCACCGTTGTTTCATAGTCAAAGTAATGGAGAGACAGATGGGCGTAAACAACATCAAACGAAGCATCCTCAAATTGTAGCTCTTCGCGTAAATCAACTCTTTGAATGGTAGTTCGCTGTTTTACTTCCTCGGGTAAAATAGCAAACCGTTCTTTCAGCGTCTCTTCTTTTAGGTCGGTACTAGTTACGTTGTAGCCGTTTTCAGCAAAAAAACGACTATCCTGACCCAGACCAGCTCCCAAGTCTAAGATATTACCTTTGGCCGGGAAATAGGCGATCGCTGTTTCGGCAAAAATGGAGGGCTTATCAATCCAATCCTTTGTTTTGTAATTGTTGTGCAAGTCAGACCAAACGTTATTATTCATGTTCCAAGTATATAACATCTTATCTGTTGGACAGTATGTAGCGATTTAGTAAGCGATAACCTTACGCCCTCCCAGACTCGAACTAAAATAACGGGGGCGATACAAAACAAAAAGTTCTAGAAAATAAATTCTAGAACTTTCCGTATCTGTTGATAATTTTGGTGGCTCCTCCCAGACTCGAACTGGGGACACAGGGCTCTTCAAGCCCCTGCTCTACCAACTGAGCTAAAGAGCCGCGCGGTAACTCTGACTATTTTACTAAAGTTCCCTGCTTTTCACAAGGGTTACTTGTTCATTAACTTGCTTATAGCACCAGTGAGTTCTGAGGGTAATACGACAAGAGTTTTTTGACTTGGTTCAACAGCGATCTTTTCAAGTGTCTGAAGCGTACGAATATTGATCCCGCCTGGAACGCTGGAAAGAATAGCTGCGGCATCCGCTACAGCACGTGAAGCGGCTTTTTCGCCCTCGGCCGTAATGATGACTGCACGACGTTCACGCTCGGCCTCGGCCTGTTTCGCCATAGCTCGCTTCATATCTTGCGGTAGTTCGATATTCTGAATCTTGACGTTTTCAACGTCAATTCCCCATTTGTCAGTCTCGGCGTCAACAATCTCTTTTATTTTTTGGCTAATCTGTTCGCGGTTCGACAATAATTCGTCCAAATCGGCATTACCCGTTACGTCACGTAGGGCCGCTTGGGCAAATTGACTCGTCGCATAAACATAGTTCGTTGTTTCAAGTACCGCTCGGCTTGCTTCGATAACACGCAGATATACGACGGCATCCACGCCAACCGTCACGTTATCTTTCGTAATGATCTCTTGTTTTGGCACGTCAATCGGAGTTGAACGAACATCCACTTTGATTAAACGCTGGAAAATTGGTACGACAACGCGAAGTCCGGGCTGGCGAATGCCGGTATATTTACCGAGCGTCAACACGACACCACGCTCATACTGATTGATAATCTTAATACCACTTAGGATAAAAAGAATAACGACAATTACTAAAAAGATAACAAACGGTTCCATAACTAAGCCTCCTCTACTTCTTTTTGCTGATCGACTGGTTCAAGTGCAAGTGCAATGAGACGCTCAATAAGCTGGGAATACGAAATGCCTTCTTCGCGCCATAATTTTGGATACATACTAATATTTGTAAATCCCGGAAGAGTGTTGAGTTCGTTGACGTAGATCGTTCCGTCATCAGTCAAAAAGAAATCGACACGGGTAAGCCCGCGGCATCCAAGTATCTTGTAGGCGTCGCCTGCAATTTTTTGAATCTTTTGTTTTGTTTCATCCGGCATTTCAGCTGGAATAATAATTTCGGTACTACTTGATGCCGAATATTTCTCGTCATAGCTATAAAAGTCAGCCGCTTTTATTTCACCAATACCGCTCACTTGATGACGAGGAGGATTGCCGAGCACGGATACTTCAAGTTCTCGGCCTACAATACCTCGTTCAATCAATGCGACATTGTCGTGTTTGTGCGCTTCTTCAATCGCTTTGACAAGCTCAGCTTCGCTATATACTTTGCTCACGCCAACGGAGCTGCCTGCTTTTGCTGGCTTTATAAACATTGGACTGCCAAGTTTCATACTCAGATGATTAAAATCAGGAAGTTCGTCACCATCATGATGAACCTCGTAAGGAGTGACGTGGATACCAAACCCTGAAAGTATTTCTTTGGTGGCGACCTTATCCATACAAATCGCGCTTGAAGTCATGTCACAGCCTACTATCGGGATATGAAGAAGCTGCGCTAATCCTTGAACGCTGCCATCTTCACCATTTTTACCATGAAGGATCGGTAAAATAACATCGGGTTTTACTATCTTGCTACTAGGAAACGTAACGAAACTCCCCGCGCCAAGTACTGGTGCGAGTTGTGGTGCACCATGCGTATTGATTTCGTCGCTGATCCTATCGACTAGCCACCACTTACCTTGCCGGTCGATATATCCAAAAAGAATATTGTATTTTGTATCGTCAATAGCGGCATAGACATTGCGCACTGAAGAGATCGAGACCTCGTGCTCGGACGATTCACCGCCGAATAATAGAAGGACTGTAGTTCGTTCCATGTTGTATCTATAGCATACAAGGTATAATTAAAGTATGCAACGAGTTCCTTTGGCAGAAAGAATGCGTCCGACGACGCTAGATGAGGTGATTGGCCAGACTCACCTACTTGGAGATGGTGAAATTTTACGGCAGATTGTCCGTAAGAAAGAACCGGTCAGCCTGATTTTATGGGGCCCGCCGGGAAGTGGCAAAACAACACTCGCTCGTATTATCGCCCACGAAGTTGAGGCTGAATTTATTGAACTCTCGGCTGTAACAAGCGGCAAAAAAGACGTTGAAAGGGTGGTTGAGCATGCCAGGCAGAACTGGAATCTGCAGATCCGTACCGTGTTATTCGTGGATGAAATTCACCGCTTTAATAAAGCACAGCAGGACGCTTTTTTGCCCCATGTCGAATCAGGTCTCATCACCCTTATTGGTGCCACGACCGAGAATCCAAGTTTTGAAGTTATCAATCCTCTGCTTTCGCGTAGCCGCGTCCTTGTTTTAGAACCACTTGCAAAAAACGAGATCATTACCATCTTAAAACGAGCACTCAAGGATCAAAAAGTAACTAAAAACGTGACGACAAAGGCTCTGGATTACCTGGCAGAATTATCGGGTGGCGATGCTCGTGTTGCGCTCGGCAACCTTGAACTCGCCCTTTCGATGGATGAAAAAGTGACACCCGAAATCGTAAAAGTTGCCGCTCAAAAACGCGTGCCGGGTTACGACAAAAAAGGCGAGATGCACTATAACGTCATCAGCGCGTTCATTAAAAGTATGCGCGGTAGCAATGTTGATGCGACACTTTATTATTTAGCACGTATGATCGATGCTGGCGAAGACCCGAAATTCATCGCTAGGCGCATGCTCATTTTTGCAAGTGAAGATATTGGACTTGCCGGTAATGGTGCGCTCGGGATGGCGCTAAATGCCTTCCAGGCCGTAGAACGTATAGGCATGCCTGAAAGTAGCTACGTTTTATTTCACACAGCAACAGCACTTGCCAAGTCTGCAAAGTCACGCCAGACCACTGACGCCATGCAGCGCGCGCAGCAACTCGCAAAACAGTATCCGGACGCCGCCGTGCCCTTGCATTTACGTAACGCGCCTACCAAATTAATGAAAGATCTAGGATATAGCAAAGATTATAAATGGCAAGCTGATTTCAAACACAATAAAGGGTTTTTACCTGATGAGCTTGAGAATGAAAAGATATTTTAGCTACTGCGGCGAATAACTAGCCCTTGGTGAGGTAAGAGGGTAATTCCTTCGTCTGCCGATTCAACCGTGGCGTGGGTCGAATAAATAATCTCGCCTTCTACATCCTCATTACATTCTACGGATTCGCTCGACATATTAAGTAAAACGAGTAACGTATCATTACTATCTTGACGAATATAGCCAAAAATAGAATCGTTACTACTTTGCCACTCAACATAACTTCCTCTCAGCAACGTTGACGAGCGCCGAAGTTCAAGCAAGCTTCGATACATGTTAAATAGTGAATGAACATCATCTAACTCTGCAGTTGCGTTAATGGTAGCAAAGTCGTCAGCAACGGGCAGCCATGGCATCGTGGGACTAAACCCTGCGTACTGCTTGTCCGACCATTGCATTGGCGTCCGTTCTGGGTCGCGCCCTAGCCCCAGTCCGGGAGCTAGTATTTCGAGCGGATCCTGCACTATTTCGGACGGAATAACGGTATTTTTCATGCCTAGTTCATCTCCGTAATAGATGACAGGAATACCCGGTAATGTCAGTTGTAATAACGTTACAAGCTTTGCCTGATGAGGACCAAATCGGCTTGCCATCCGCGGCTTATCATGATTACTAAAACAGTAAAATGGCCTAAGCTCACTTCCAAGTATGTTCTGAAAATCGCCGATAAAGCGTCGGAATTCCTGAGCACCATACGGTATGCTCATTCCCTCAAAATTAAACGGAGCGGCAACGACAGGATTAACCGCATAAAAAGATGAGTACTGTTCGTGACTATCCAGGCTCTCATCTAGATAATCTTCAAACAAGATAATCCTATCTGTATAACGTTCGACTACGGCTGCAATTTCTCTTAGGTATTTAAACAGATTGACACCGTATCTGTTGTATCGCTGGTGTTGGGAATAATATGGGTCATCACCTTCTTGAAATGACTCATTCAAAGGGTTATCTTGAAATCCCGGATCTTTAGATATCCAACGAACAGCATCGGCACGGATTCCGTCCACCCCAAGCGACAGCCAGAAAATCAGGACATCAGTCATCGCTTTACGGACACTTGGATTTTCCCAATTAAGATCTGGTTGTTTTGTCAAAAAACTATGCAGATAGTACTGACCTGTGGCTTCGTCAAATTGCCAAGCCGATCCTCCAAAGACACTCAACCAGTTATTTGGCGGTGAACCGTTAGCTTTTGGATCACGCCACACATACCAATCTCTTTTTTCGTTATCACGCGAAGATTTTGACGCAATAAACCAGGGATGTTCATCAGAAGTATGATTGGGTACAAAATCAATCATGACTTTTATATCGCGCTCATGCGCCTCGGTAATGAGCCTTTTAAAATCCTCAAGATCACCGAAAAGCGGGTCGACACTATAGTAGTCCGAGATATCATAGCCAAAATCAGCCATCGGCGAACGATAAAAAGGCGAGAGCCATATCGCATCAATTCCAAGTGAATTCGGCGTACCTTTGATGTAATCGAGTTTTTCGATAATACCGGCTAGGTCGCCGATACCATCACCGTTTGAGTCTTTAAAACTCCGGGGATAGATTTGATAAATACCATTTACATTCTGCCACCGAGCCATGTGTTTATTGTAACACTATAGTTCGTTCGTAAGTTCTGATAAGGATTTTCGCACCCGTCGAATGTGTGATTTAATAAATTTTTGCGTCTTTGCGATTTGCAAAGGGTCTTTTTTACTAAGAAGCTTACGAAACGCTGCTTCGTAGTGGTCCACCATTAAATCCGTACTAAACTTATTAACTACATGCTCCCTACAATCAGCACGCTTAATAGTATCGACCTTGCCTACGGCCTCAACCATTTCGGCAATACTGTGTACGACAAATCCTGTTTTTCCATCAATGATAATTTCCGGGGCTGCACCACGGTGAAGCGAGATAACAGGAGTACCACAGGCCATTGCCTCAACGGTGGTTTGTCCAAATGGCTCTTCCCATTGCACTGGCGTTAGAACAGCTTTGGCTTTCTGGTAATATTTAGGCAACTGATCCTGATCCATTCTTCCAAGGTACAGAATACGATCATCAAGTTCTGGTTTAATATATTGGTCAAAATATCCTTCACACCCCAAGGCCACGGGACCAATAATAAGCAGGCGATGATTTGATTCTTTGGCGACTTGGATTGCCTCTTTTACGCCTTTTTCTTCGGTGATACGCCCAGTAAATAGTAGATAATCTTCGTGCGTTTCAGAAAATTCAAAAAGGCTCGTATCTGTTCCGTTATAGACCGTCTCTAAGTAAGGTAAGTCTGGGGCATCGCGTCTTTGATTTTTAGATATTGAAATAAATTGCTGATTTGGACTAGCAAAAAGCTCAAAAAGCTCGCGATACCAAGGATAAATAGGATCATTCAGAGTGTAAACTGTTGGAATATTAGGATGTTCGATAGCAGTCGAAAGAGCCGATTCAGGATGATGAAAATATAACAGATCAAACTCTCCAGATTCAGCACGTTTATACATTTCCGTGGTCATGTATCGATCCCACAACCCATGTACATCATGGGCTAGGTGTTCTCTGTTACTTAGAAGTGCATTAAATTCAGCTTGGTTACGCACAAGTGGCCTAAGATTCATCGTTTCAACAGTTACATTCTTACCGTGAACTTCTGTACCAATAGGGCCAAATACTGTTACGTGGTGGCCTCGTTCGCCAAGACCTCTTGCAACAGCAGCTGCTAGATCGATTGGCGCATAGATTATATCGCTTGGACGTGGTATTGGAATAAATGCCCTTACCATCAACGCGATTTTCATCGGCATACTCATATAGTTACTTCTTATTTTAGCACATTTACCTGTGCCCGTCATCGTCGTGATCACGCTCTATGTAATATTTTTAGCTATTTTTGTCCGTCTTATTACTTCTTCATATCTGTTAATATATTCCTTCGTGATTTTACTAGCCGAAAAACGCGCTACGACAGAAGCCCGGCATGCTTCTGGATCAATTTCATGTATTCTATCCATATATTCAGCAAATTCTTCTTCGTTATTTGCAAGAAAACCATTAACGCCATGGATGATTATTTCTGGAATTGCACCTTTGTTCATTGCGACGACAGGGGTGCCGCACGCAAGAGCTTCAATAATAGCCATGCCGAATGGCTCTTCCCAGTCAATCGGAAAAAGTAGTGCCTTCGCCTGTGAAATAAATTTCAATTTCTTTTGCCCGCTAAGATTACCTTCGTAGGTAATTTGTTGATTATCCACATAAGGCATTACTTTATCCCGGTAGTATTGAAAATCAACAAAATTATTAAATTTACTGTTTGGATTAGCTAGTTCTAAAAGGAGTTTTTCACTTGACTCAATACCCGCTACAGTTCCCGCCATCCGAAGACGATATCCTTTTCGCGCACATAATTTGGCCGCTGTATGCTGACCTTTTAGTGCCGAGAGTCGAGCGAGAGTTATAAAATAATCTTTCTTGTCTTTTATATATGGGTACATCTCGGGATCGATGGCATTATACACTTTGTCTAATGTCTGATGGTGAACTTGTTTTGGCAATAAACGCGTCATCGCTTCGGATATCGCAACGATATACATATTTCCCATATCGCCGAGTAACTCTAGATATGTACGTCTTTCAGGGATGCCTTGCTCGCTCATACTCTTAGAGTTAGTTGGGGGTACATGAAGAGTATGGAGTACCGGGGGGATACCGGCTAGCTGCGTTGCCAATGCCCAGAATTGAGGGCCGATTAGCTCATTATGGTCATGCACAATGTCAAATGCGCCATCTTTACGGATTTCGTTAAGTGCAAATTGCATGTGGGCTAAAACGATAGGGAGTGCCTCGGTATACGGTCGGTGAATGTTTTCAATTTGCTCAGTTTTATATAGGCTATGTGTTTTAACACCATGCATTTTTCGTGCGCCATTTCCAAATATTTCTACCTCTACATTCTGTCTGAGTAATTCATCGACGAGTGTCTGCAAGACTAGCTCGATACCCCCAAAGCCCTTAACAGGAAGTGCGATCCAAGGTGGTGCAATTATCGCAACGCGCAGCCGGGACATATTAGATGGCCCCTTGATTGTAGCGCCCATAAACAGCATACCGCATAGTTAAATTCATTGTACCACAAGCCAAATGCTATACTAAAGCCATGAAGATTGGTAGCCAGATCCCGATTGAAATACCTGCGGATCTTTCCGATTACATTTTTTCGGGTGAGCATGTTGTCAATATCGAGTATTTCGTCAGTACACCCCCAACTAGGGCGCCCTCTGGATTGCAAGAATTATACCGCTTAGCACAGGCCAAGGTAAATAATAAACTTTACGAATTTAATCCTCCGCTTGCCTCTCTCGCCCTTAAATCGGATGATATCGCTTCGCACGAACTTCATCTGTATGAAGCTCTGTTTGGACGGGATTCGTTACGCGTTGGCATGGATCTTTTATCGATGTTTCCACAACTTACCCGTGCAACCCTTTTAGCACTTGCCTCTTACCAAGGAACGGAAACATATGCACGCCGCGAGGAAGAGCCGGGGCGAATTCCTCATGAAATACGAGATGCTCATGATCCAATAGCCCAAAAACAAACTGAAGAATTTGGCTGGGAGTGGCCTTACTACGGTTCGGTGGATGCAACACCTGAATTTATTCGTACGCTTGCCGCATACCATAACCGAACTGCCAAGAATGAAAACTTTTTAAACCAAAAATTTACAGATAAAAACGGGGTCTCACGTACTATGGCCGACGCCTTTACGGGTGCGGCTGATTGGATTATACGCCGGACGAGTAAAAATCCAGAGGGGCTACTCGAATCAAAAGCAGCAATTCCACATGGACTCGAGAATCAAGCATGGAAAGATTCGTGGGATGCTTATTTTGATCATAGCGGACGCCAAGCGAACCACAAACAGGGCGTTGCATCCATTGAGGTGCAGCGGCTCGCATATGACGCCCTTCTGGATGCTGCACATCTTTACGACACAGTCTTGAATCAGCCTGACAAAGCCAAAGAAGCACGAATTAGCGCCGAACAATTGCAACGATCAATATTCACACATTTTTGGACTCTTCAGCGCGGAGGATTTTTCGTACTAGGTACCGACCGCGATGACACAGGTACCCTTCGTCAGCTTGATGTTCGTACTTCAAATATGGGGCATCTGCTTCATTCTCGCCTGCTTGCGGGCGATGATCCACAAAAAGTTACCTACCGCGAAGCAATTGTTCGGCAGCTCTTCTCGCCTGAAATGCTTACCCCTAGCGGAATTCGCACACTCGCATCGGATGAACCTCGCTTTCGGCCAGGAGCATATCACAATGGCAGTGTCTGGCTTTGGGACACACATTTTATCGCCAAAGGGTTACGGCGTCACGGCTACAACCACCTTGCCGATACATTAGGTGAACGATTATTCCGGGTTATTGATGCCACTCATGCGTTTCCTGAATTTGTACGTGGAGATGGGTCGCCAGCACCAATGCTCAATAATAGGATTGTTGATGTGTGGGATAGTACCTATGAGCGTATGAACCGTATCGAACAACCGCCCCAACAAATTCAAGCTTGGTCGGTGGCAGCTATCCTAGCGATTAAACACTACAATCGTATGGCAGCTCAAAGACCTAAATCTAACCCAAGCGACTTTGAACAAGCTATTTTACGACAAATTAGCGAGTACGATCTTCATTTAACAGAGCCGCTAGAACTCCATTAGTCCAACCAAATCCATCTTGCAAAGGATATTCCCCGCCTCCTCCCTGGCCTTGGCTTGCAACATCATATTTCTCAACTAGCTTGCCACTTTCATTAAAAATCTTCGTATTTGAAGCAATCCAGCGTTCTTTTATTGTTTCAGCTAGATGATGGTATCCGTAGTTTCGTAAGCCTTCAATTGCCACCCATTGAAGCGGTGCCCAACCATTTGGCGAATCCCATTGCTGCCCTGTTGCTTCGAGTGTCGTTGTCAGTCCACCTGCTTTTAGGAAATGCGTCTTCAGTTTTTCTGCCACGGCCGCAGCCTGTTTTGCCGTAGCGATTTTAGCATATAACGGAAAAACGCCGGCAAGCGTCAAATGCCCTGTCTCTTCTTGATGATGGAAGTTATAGTCAACAAAGAATTGCTGCTCATCACTCCAGCAATAGTCATTAATCGAACGCATGCGACGTTCGGCAGCGGTCTGAAATTTACGTGCAAGAATTGGCTGGAACAACAGCCGGTATGCTTCAGCGATCGTCTCTTCTAGTTGATACAGAAGACAATTTAAATCAACAGGTATAATATCTGCCGTATGAATAGTACGGATATCCTTAGGGTCGCTAAACCAACGTGAACTAAAATCCCATCCTGATTCGGCACCTGCCCTTAGATGCAGATACAGTCTGTCAGCCTGTCGTTCTGGCGATAGATCAGCCGTTTCAACATCCTCGCGTAGTGATTCCGGTCGGGGTGTCGTTTTGTTATCGTAATAACGATTCAGCAGTGTGCCATTTGGCATTTCAACGACGCGCGCAAATGCTTTATGCTCGTATTTATCCAGCGTACGACGGCCCTTCATCCAGAATCTATATTCAAGCAGCATGTACGGCAAGTATTCGACGTAGGTACGGCTTCGGCCTTTATGGCGTGCTAAAAGTTTCACCATTTGTGAAAAAAACGGAGGCTGCGACCGGCTTAGAAAGTACGTACGATTGGCTGTCGGAATGAACCCGAATTTACGAATCATATACGCATAGTTTTTGATCATACCTTCGATCATATCCCAGCGGTTATCGGCCGCCAGACCTAACATAATGAAGTAACTATCCCAGTAGAACTGCTCTGAAAAACGTCCGCCAGGTACGATATACGCGTGTGGTAACGCGATTAGCGAGCCTCTGTTGCGTCGGTTCTTTCGTTCTAACACGCTCCAAAGTTCTGCAATATGTTCGCGCACATTCATATTCGGATCAGTATGATATGCGGTTTGGTATCCGCTAAACTCGTAAAAATGACGCGATACAAAATCACGAAGGTCAAATTCTGGATCGCTTTTCGCTAGCAAATATTCCTGCTGGATTTGCTTCATACGGCGGCGAGGAATTAAATCAACGAAAGTTTTACCGTCCCCATACACTTGTTCTTTTTGAACGTCACTGAATAAATCACCCAGTGCTTCGTCTGGACTTTTAGATAATGGGACTAGTGCGCCAGCAGTAGCGACCAAAGCGGATTTTAACTTATCTTCTCGTGGTATTTTCATATTTTTAACCTGGTTATACTATAGTGGTTGTGCTTGTTAGAAGCAAGGTGTTCAAAATAAATGTTACGCTTTTTTTGTGTACCATTTAGACGCAGGCATTACTCAAAAAGAGCTACTCGCTAGCTCTTTTTGAGTAATGCAGAGTTATTAGTTTTTGTTAGCGCGTTTTCGCAAGTTTGGATCAAGGTGACGTTTACGTAATCGTAATGATTTTGGCGTTACTTCCAAAAGTTCGTCATCTTCCAAAAAGTCGATACACTGTTCAAGGCTAAGGTCAGTAAATGGTGTTAGCTGAACCGTTCCGTCGCTTGAAGACGTACGCATGTTCGTTAGCTGTTTGCCACGGCAAACGTTAACGTCTAGGTCATCGCCACGAGTGTTTTGGCCAACGATCATTCCTTGGTATACGGTAGTACCTGGACCAACGAATAACGTTCCACGGGATTCAGCGTTATCGAGTGCGTAGGCAGTCGTAGAACCAGCTTCGGTTGCCATTAGCGCACCGCTTCTGGTTTTTTGTAGTTTGGCGCCAAGTGGTTCGTAACCATGTGGCAAGCTGTTCATAATGACCGTACCTTTTGTAGCGGTCAAAAGAAGATTCCTTAGGCCAATCATAGCGCGAGTTGGTAACACGTACGTCGTACGTGATGTTCCACTACTTGTTTGCGTTTGATTAAGCATGGCAGCGCGGCGCGTTCCTAGTTCTTGGCTAACAGCACCGAGGAATTCAGGACCAACTTCGACGAGTAGTTCTTCGACAGGTTCTTTTATGACACCGTCTTCTTCGATTGTCACAACCTGAGGACGACCCACTTCAAATTCATAGCCTTCACGGCGAAGTGTTTCGATAAGTACGGAAAGGTGGAGTTCACCACGACCAGATACGACAAATCCGATGTTTTCGTCACGTACACGAAGGCTGACGTTTGTTTCAAGTTCTTTCTTTAGGCGGTCACCAATTTGACGAGAGGTATTAAATTCACCTTCTTTACCCTTTAACGGGCTGGTGTTTGGGCCTAGGTACATGCTAAGTGTTGGCGCTTCGATGTCAATCACTGGAAGTGCTTCTGGGTTTTCTTTGTCAGCAATCGTTTCACCAATGTGCGCATCGGCAATACCCGTTAACGCAACGATATCTCCGGCAATCGCACCGTCAATTTCTTCACGGTTAAGTCCGCGATAACCAAAAATCTTGTCGATTTTGGAGTTAATCTGTGTGCCGTCACGTTTGATTAGCGTAACTTGCTGGTTTTTCGTTACGTTTCCGCGGGAAACACGACCGATTGCATACTTACCAAGGAATGAATCGTATTGAAGTGACGTTACAAGAAGTTGTAATGGTTTTTCTGTATCAACGGTTGGAGCAGGAATATCATTGATAATTGCATCGAAAATAGGCGTAAGATCAGCGTGTTCTGAGGTGTTATCAGGTAGTTCCACCCATGCTTTTCCTTCGCGGCCGATTGCATAGTACACAGGATAGTGCAGCTGGCTATCGTCGATTGCAAGTTCTAGGAATAGATCAGAGATCTCATCAACGACTTCATCAATACGACGTGAAGGCTTATCGATTTTGTTAACCACAACAACAGGCTTTAGACCAAGTTCAAGCGCTTTTGAAAGAACGAACTTCGTCTGCGGCATCGGACCTTCTTGGGCGTCAACGATCAGAAGGACTCCGTCAGCCATGTTAAGCGTACGTTCAACTTCACCACTAAAGTCGGCGTGACCTGGTGTGTCGATAATGTTAATTTTGTAATCGTCGTGATAGATAGATGTTTGTTTGGCGGTAATCGTAATGCCACGTTCGTGTTCTTGATCACCACTGTCCATGATCAATTCCTGGCTCATTTCAGCCTGGTTATCACGAAAAGTATTACTTTGCTTTAAAAGCCCATCAACCAGAGTAGTCTTGCCATGGTCGACGTGAGCGATAATTGCGATATTGCGGATGTGTTTTGTATCAATCATAAAAATAGACCCCTAATAATGGTGGGGCTTCCCTTTAGATCAATATTAGCATAAGTTGCGATATTTTTCAATAGGTGATCTAGTATAGTAACCGAGCTAAACCCAGCTACCGCCCTGACGCACTTTATCCGTCACAGGAATTGGTACTCCGCCCTTGATTGCCCATTCGATCTGGGGGTCAATTTCTATGCTCATCGTATCTTCGTTAGACAGAACGACGCCGTCACCGACTTTCAGACCAAAACCAATGTATCTCCGCCTACTGTCACAGGGTAGTAAACATTGGTAGAGCAACGCTAGCTGAGACAGGGTAACCATCGTACCTGAAATCTGTTGCCAGTTATACAGACGGCGAGCCGCCCGACCCTGTCTCCTTTACTTAATTCACTTATTCATAAGCGTGTTGCTATTATTTATAGCGGATATAACTCTCTGTCGGCCAAAAGCCCTCTACAAAGGTTATCCATAAAGAAATTATGCGTTTACTGGAGAAGGTTGCAGGATCAATGATAGTAGCGATTTTAGCTCGACATTTTGAGTTATCGTTAGCTGTTTGAACTCGGGTAGTTCGTACTGTACGAGCGCTTCTAAAAGTTCCTTACGGAGCTTTTCACCCTTTAACGTTAAGCTGATCATTTTAACGCGGCGGTCTTCGGGTTTTTCTTCTCGGGCTATATACCCCTGAGAAAGAAGGCGGTCGACAATACCAGTTACATTTGATGCGTCGCAAAAAAGCATACAAGAAATAGTATTCATCGGAATCGGTTCACGGGGCGTCATAGAACACAGCGTATACAGTTGCATCACCGTTAAATCATGAGTTTCGGCGAGCTTCATAAGCCCATGTTTCGCCCTAAATGCTACTTGCAGAAGCATCCAGTATAGATTTTCCGATTCCTTATTTTCTTTCATAACTATATTTTACCTTATATTTTCTATTTTGCAAAGTACTTGACTAGTTCAACTATCTTGAATTAAAATAGTTGAAGTAACAAACTAATTTATATTCAAGAAAGGATATACATGAAACATCCTTCACGCTGGATAGTACTCGCCTTACTTGCCCTTGCGCAATTCATGGTAGTCCTCGACTCTGCTATTGCAAACGTCGCCCTACCCGCTATCCAAAAAACACTCGGTTTCGATACCGCCACCCTTCAATGGGTCATTACTGCGTACGCCCTTACCTTTGGAGGATTCCTCTTACTTGGCGGACGTGCAGCCGACCTCTTTGGAAGGCGACGTGTTCTTGTAACGGGCATCATTGGGTTTACCATTGTGTCGTTCTTTATAGGAATAGCCCAATCACCCGTTGAACTTATTGCTCTTAGGGCCTTACAGGGAATGACCGCTGCTCTTATGTCTCCTAGTGCGCTGTCGATCGTCCTGACGACATTCCGCGAAGGGAAAGCGCGCAACACGGCGCTAGGCGTATGGACAGCTGTTGCTGCTGGTGGAGCTGCTGCGGGACTCGTAATTGGTGGATTACTTACCGAATATCTTAACTGGCGCTGGAACTTCTTTATTAATGTACCTGTCGGAATATTAACCGTTCTAGGAATCCTAAGGTTCGTTCCGAAGCACGCAAGCACTGTATCTCACCGTCATCTAGACCTTCGTGGAGCAGCTCTCGTCACTGGTGGGCTAATGTCGCTCGTCTACGGACTGACCGAAGCACCACATTGGGGTTGGGCAAGCCTAGGAACCATCGGACTATTATCACTTGCGGTCGCGCTAATCGCCGGATTCATCTGGAACGAATCTAAAGTTTCGCACCCTCTTGTACCACTATCGATCTTTAAAATCCGTAACGTAGCAGGTGCAAATGCTCTGAGTATGCCTGTAATGGCTGGCATGATGGGAATGTTCTTCCTACTGTCCTACTACATTCAGTCTGTCATGCAGTACAATCCTGTTCAAACGGGCCTCGCCTTCCTCCCCTTCCCTATAATCCTAGGCGTGATATCTAATATTGTTCCTCGATTTGTTCCGAAGTATGGCTTTAAACCGTTCTTAATCGCCGGTACGACACTTCTATTTACAGGATTAGTATGGTTAAGCCAATTAACGCTTGAGAGTGTGTACACCACTGGTATTTTACCTGCAATCATCTTAATGGCTGCGGGCATGGGAATGAGTTTCGTCGCCGTATCGATTGCCGGAACATCAGGTGTACCCGCGAATGAGGCTGGGCTCGCATCAGGACTCCTAAACACATCGCAGCAGATGGGTGGAGCGCTTGGACTTGCGATTCTTGCTGGAGTTTCAGCATCAGCTACGCAAGCTGCGGCACATTTGGGTCCAATAGCAGCATTAGTTCAGGGTGATAAAACGGCGTTTGCAGTCGCAAGTAGTTTTACACTTATCGCGCTCGTGCTCGCCATCACAGTTATACGTACGCCAAAAACCTCTACTTCTTCAGCTCAAGCTGAGCCAGTTGTCCTTCACTAAGTTATTCTTCCACCAATACAACATGAGTGTCCCGTTTCTTGGCCGACATATAGAGAGCAACGGCCAAAATGATCAATAACGCCCAGGCAACCAAGAAGTATTCCATCTTACCGTTCGTGCTCAGGTATCCAATGATTGGCGCGAGAAATACATAGGGTAGGGTTTTAAAAAAGGAAGCAACAGACAATACGGTCGCACGTTGGTTTTCAGGAGCACGGTTATTCAATACTTCGCTTATGAATGGCTGTAGCACATGTTCGCCGGCATACAGCGCAAGGATCACGACATAACCCCACAACCCAATGTTAGCCACAGATAGTAACAAGCTCGAGGCAGCAATCAGCCCGATTGAAGCCAAGACTCTCTTCTCGCTCAGGCTGTCCGCGTTTTTATGCATATACGCCAACAGACCGACCGTAATCAGGCTGCTACTCGCAACAGCGACCGAACCCCAAAACGGATCGAAATGAAAACGGTCGAGAAGAATAAGGCGGAGTAGCCCGTAACCAGTCGCGTAGAAAAGCCCTTGCACTGTGATGATAAATGGCACATACAGCCACAACTTGGGCAGCCTAAACTGTGCGAAACCTGTCTTGATATCGTGCAGATAGTCTTTGAGTTCTGGTAAAAATTTCTGACGGGCTTTTCTGACTCGCTCATCTTTGACTGACCAGATCAGTAGCGCCGCAGCAATAAAGACAAGTCCGTTCAACACCCATGGTATGCGTGGATTAATAGTATGCATCCACCCACCCATAACAAGAGTAACCACTGAGCCGATCAATGCCACCTGGGAGCCACGCATCACCAGTTTTCGCCAGTCGGCCGACGTTCGTTTAAACTTCAGCTTTTCAAAGAATAGTGCTTCATCCGCACCAGATACGAGCGAAACACCGACCATCATTACTGCCTGACCCACAAAGAGTGGCAGGAAGTCGCTACCCGCTGCTTGTATTAGCATTCCACTGCCAGCGAGTATTTGCCCGAGTCGCACAACCTTATCACGACCGAACTTATCAGCTAGTGCACCTGATGGAACTTCTGCGAGCAAACCGATTGCAAACGCCATTCCATCCAGGATACCGACTTGCTGGTCGGTAATGAAGATGCGATAAAAATAGAGCCATACTGCACCAACGAACCACATGCTCGTTAATGTTCGGTAGGCTATGTACTTTCGCGAGAGCCATTGTTGTGAATCCGTCATTAATTAATGTAATTATACAATAACAAACTAGTCTTCACGGGACATTATGAACGGATGTCGCATTATTCAAGTATTCAAGCGAATCTCCTGTCACATATTAACTCAACGCATAACAACTCTTTCCTTAGGAGTCGTTAAAGAGTTGTCCGTCTCGTCGTTCGTCGTTTGGAAGTAACGATGGAGCGTTAATTGATCTCGCGACGTTAGCTCGCTGGACTGGCCAGAATTAGTATGCCAGGTGTGCTTGAGCTGACGATGAATTTGTAGGTAACGCTGGGTAGATAGTCGGGGCATTAATCATCTAGGTTACCCCCGGAAGTCAATGACGGAGTGTCATTTAGCGAACCAGCAGGACTTTGGAAACTTAAAGCTGATACACCCCTTCTTTGCCGTATTTCATTCGAAGCCGTTCGACCTCTCGATGCCAACGCTGTCTTATATCATCCAGTTCTTGTAGCCCGAATCCAGCGCTGCTCATTCCACGCTGAGCGAGATCAGATTCCTTTTTCTTAAGCTCCTGCTCAAGATGATCCTTGATGTCGTCAAAATCCAGATCATATGCACGATCACTAGCGGCCTTCTTCGTATCAAGTGCTAGAAATCGCTTCTCCATCTGGCTACGATAGGCATTACTAGCCGCCATCGCTGCCGAGCCGGGAAGAGACTGCGCCGACCGAAATCGCATGCGGAGTTCATCACGTAATGCCTCTCTCTGCTTCTGATAGTCCTCGTCGGTAACAATCTCAACGTTGTGTTCCGTACGGGGGACACTCATCCTCGTAAGACTCGTCTTAACTTCACCCAGATCAGATTTTACATCTGGCAGAAGTATTTCCGGGAAATTGTCTCGTATCTGCGGATGCCTGGCTAACAGCGCCGTGAGGTGAGTAGCTCCCCAATACAAGCATTCGATACCAGTCTCCTTAGATTTCCTTTGAAGATGTGCAACCACGGTAAAATGAGCATCTTGAGGAATCACTAGAATCCAGCGAGTAATCTCTAGCTCCTGTTCTTTAATCGTGTTTTGTACTCGCGACAACGTCTGATCAATCTTAGAGATATAATGCTTTGCGTCACGATGCTTGGGTTCCGGGAAATACATTTGATATGCAGTCGTTCCGTCAAGGCCATCTAAACCTCCGTCACCTCCAGAACCTTCGACCGCCATGAAGCCAGGTAACTCCAGTGCAATCAGTTGAGATGTAAAGTCCTCGAAGTCATCCGAAGTGATGAAAGCTAATTCCTGTTTCATTCGCAGCCAATACCATTACCATCGCGGTCAAGCCCGTAGATATCTGAGCCAATCACCTGGACTGGGCCTGAAACGTACGCCGGTCCGTTGCCACTACCACCCGCACAATCAACATCACTAGCAATCGGAACGCATCCAGTGTAGTTCGGATCGCAGCTCGAAGATGGAGCGCGTGGAGCTGGTGCGACATACGGTTGTTTTGTGCCAATAGACATTACTTCACTGACAGCCAGTGTGGTGACTTCCTCTTTCAAGAGAATCCTAGCGGTCTCTTTGCCGTCTACTAGAGTGAGCTTGTAAGTCTTGGTCTTCACACCATTCTGTCCGGCGGTCGTGACTGCAGATGTGTCGACATCTCGCGCAGCATCGTTTTGGGTCGTCTTCTCGAAAACGACTGACTCAGTCTCTTGGACTTCTTTGTAAGTTGTTACCGGAGCTGCAACGGGTGCTGGGGTCGCAGCCGGCGCTGGAGACTGGCCTTGATTCGCCATCGCATTGATTGTTCCCATAGAGAGGAGGAAGGCCGTAGACACAGTGGCTACCTTTCCAACATTAGATAGTCCGTTGAACCATGCCTTTACATTCTTCACTTTTTCTCTCCTGATTACTTATTTTCAGTATGCTCTCAGGAAGAAGATTGTGCAATATACAACTGCATCGGTACATGCAACAGGGGTGAACAATTTAGGGTAAAACATGTGCCGATGCTAGATACCTACCCGGCCTAAAACCACTATTACAGAGGTAGGGATGAGCACTCAGTCCTTCTTCAAATACAACGAGATGTACCGATCCAACCAAAAACGACCCCTGTTATAGAGGTCGTTTTTGTGGTTTAAAATTCAACTGGTGGAGCATATCGGATTCGAACCGATCACCTCTTCACTGCCAGCGAAGCGCTCTAACCAAATGAGCTAATGCCCCTTAATGGAACATTACCTATGGTAGCAAAAATCCACCTTTGTTTCCAGAGGTGGATTTTCTAGCTGCTACGCGCCCACCCGGGGCGCTTTTTGTTTTGAAAATGTTTGTTTTTCGCCTGCAAAGGTCGCCCCTTAGGCGTACCAGCTTGGCTAATATTATGCTCCTCTTGATTCGGTTTTTCAAGCTTATGCTAGTATTGTTTTAAAAATTATGCTTAAATAGCATTGTTCAGAAGCATACGCGACGCAAGTGTTTCCCTCTTACGGGATACTCTTTCATAAAAAGTTCGCCGCATGGTCGATCTGACGTTACAAGTAAATGAAAAGAGTATCTATTACATGGCACAGCAAAATCTATTCATCGGAAGCCTAGCTTACGCTACTACCGATGATACTTTGAAAGCTCACTTTGCCACAATTGGTCCTGTTGCAAGCGCTCGCGTGATCACTGATCGCGATAGCGGACGTAGCAAAGGCTTTGGATTTGTTGAATTCGAAAACGATGAAGACAACCAAAAAGCTGTTGATCAACTTGATGGTAAAGAGCTTGACGGCCGCGCTATTAGCGTTGGTCTAGCTCGTCCCCGCGAAGAACGCCCAAAGCGTGACTTCGGTGGTGGCAACGACCGCGGTGGTGACCGTGGCGGCAACGGCGGCGGTTCATTCCGTCAACGTAGCTGGTAATCACACCAACCACTCAAATACCCCGCTTCACCGCGGGGTATTTGTTATGTGTGGAGTTGGCTTTCGAACATCGTGTAGTACGCGCCACGTTTTGCGACAAGTTCTTTATGCGTGCCAGATTCTATTAGCTTACCGTCCTGAAGCATATAGATAACATCTGCCCTTTCGACTGTTGTTAATCGGTGGCTAATCGTTACTACTGTGCGTTTTTTGTCGGCAAATAAATGCTTGAATATGCGTGATTCAGCTAAGGCATCAATAGCCGAAGTAGGTTCATCTAAAATAATAATGGGGCTGTCGCGATAGAAGTTACGTGCCAATGCCAACCTTTGCCATTGGCCTCCGGATAGATCCGTGCCATTATTCCCTTCATCGTCTTCCATCCACGGATTCACAAATGAATCTAATTTCTTAGGTAGTTTATTAAGGAAAGTTCGTGCCTCTGCTCGATCAAGCGCGTGTTCTAGACGTTCCTGGCTATATGGTTTACTGGTGTCCCCGAGATAAATGTTGTCGCGTGCTGAAGCAAAGCCGTATGAAAGATATTCTTGTTGCAAAACGCCGAGCAGATTGTGCCACGAAGTAATATCAATGTCTTTCAAGTTCGTACCTCCGATCATAACCGATCCACCCGTAGGATCATACAGCCCGGTAAGGATTTTGATAAGAGTCGACTTACCTGCGCCATTTTCGCCCACGATTGCTATATGCTGATGAGGTTGAATCGTAATCGAAATGCCGTGAAGCACTTCTTTCTCTGCATGGGGATATTTAAATCGTATATTACGAAGCTCGATCGGAAGAGAAGCTCCTGTTAGCTTTTTACCTTTAATTGTGCGGCTAGGAAGTGCCATAAATTCCTGATAGTCAAATAGATTAGCGATATCTTCGTCAACTCCGCTGATCGCGGATACAAAGCCGCTTGCTCCCCCGAGAGCTCTTGATACAACTTGCTGGACATAAATAAATTGTCCGATCGGTTGTTCGCGTGCAATAATTTGAGTTACGATCCATAAAAGTGCGATAACTTCTGCTATCGCTTCAAGTGCATCCGCCCCTAGTTTTTTAAAAATAGATGCTCGCTCAAAATCAATTCGTGCTTTTTCATCTTTATCTCGTAGTTGCATGCGAAGATCCAGCAAATAGCGAACGACTCCGTATAGTCGTAGTTCAGCTATGTGCTTTGGCTGAAGTAGACTCCATTCAATCATATTTTGAGACCTGCGAACATTCACATTCTCGTTCCAGTGTTTGGTAGACCGGCGCGATAACCTAAATTGTATCCAAATACCCGGAATAACCGCAACTACCACAATCAACCCAAGCCACCAACTCACCAAAATAAGAGCTCCGAGCCCTGCAATCATTGCAATAAACTGCGTTAAAATCCTCGCTAAGCTATCGAAGACATACGGAAAGAAGCGAGCGAACTGTGACGCACGGTCATATAAATCAGCTGTTTCTTTATCGTCATAGCGCCAGAAATCGAGTGTGAGAAACTTTTCATACATTCGGTCACTCATACCAGCTTCAACACGGTAGCGCATTAACTGCGTCACATACCTTTCAATACTTCCCCAAGCAGTCATTATAATTCCAAGGGAGGCTGTAACAATCACATAAATCATTGCTTGTTCACCAGCATGAGGATTACCTGCATACGCTTCGGCAAGTGCAGTCGTTGTAAGCGCCGCAAAATATGTTGTCACGATCGGAAGAACAGCCGTAATAATCGACCCGATTAGCTGAACAATGACCGCAAGTGGAGCAGCCTTATAGGTTGTTTTCGCAACACCAGCAATAGCAGTAGCATACTGCCGTGTTGTCAGCTTTCGTTTCTCCTTCTTTGCCATTCACCTATATTGTACTCCGATCTTAAAAGAACGGAAGAGGTGAAAACACCCACGGCGCGTCAATATGAAACACTGTCGCGAGAATTCCAAATACATTCAACAGCCACGTCGTAGTAATAACGATTAGCCCCGTAAATAGCAGCACGGCCAGACGTAGAAACATCGGTTGTCTTTTAAGCCAGGCTTGCCACTTATCGTATTCGCCTTTTGCCCTATCTAAAATTCGCTGTGCCCATTCAAATTCGGTCGCAAGGATAGCGAGCCCTGCAAACACAATCAGCCAGCCAGGGCCTGGATACGGAATTGCGACGATACCGATCACTACCACGATTCCACCGGCAATACCGATAAAAGTTCGTTTCAGGTGTCGGGTTGCTTTCTGCATGCTCTTATCTTACTTGGTTTTTCGTTTAAGCGTTAGGCCGCCAGCTAAAATTGCACCGGCCATAAATCCAATCACGATCCACAAATCACGCCACATATCGCCGGTAATATCCGCGTTTTTAACAACTGCTGTCAGCGCGTCAATCACATACGTTAACGGCAAGAAATACGCGATTGTTTCAAGCAAATCAGGCATATTTGCCAGCGGAACGAATAGGCCACCGATTAGTAATTGTGGCAATACGAACGCCGGCATGAACTGGACTGCTTGAAATTCACTTTTGGCAAATGCGCTTACGAATAAACCAAGTGCCGTGCCTAGCAGTGCGTCGGCAAGCGCGACCACGATCAAGAACCAGTCCGGACCCATAATTTCTAAGTTGAATACGTACAGGAGCAACGTACTGGCAAGAAGTGCTTGGATAATAGCTAGGACTCCAAATGCTATCATGTACCCGATAATGAAGTCGAATTTACCAAGCGGCGTCGTCATAAGGCGTTCCATGGTACCTGTCACGCGTTCACGAAGTGTCGTAATCGAAGTGATGATAAACATAATAATGAACGGGAAGACACCCAGCAGTGCAGGCGCAAAATGATTAAACGTGTCAATCGTATCCGTAAACATCCAGCGAAGAAGGGCAAGAAGCAAACAAGGAACCAGAAAGATCAAAGCGATCGTACGCGGATCATGTGATAGCTGTTGAAGAATCCGAGCGGCAGTCGCGAATGTCGTTTTTACGTGATACATTACTTTCCACTCCCAGCTATCGCCTTGATAAACGCCGCCTCGACCGAATTTGTTCCAGTCGTTTTCAGAAGCTGCTCTTTACTGTCCGACCACAAAAGCTTGCCCTCGCGCATAAGAAGCAGCTGGTCGCAGCGTTCGGCCTCATCCATAACATGGCTTGAAACAAGCAGGGTTTTACCTTGTTTCGCTAGTTCCGCGAAAAGCTGCCATAATTCCCTTCGCAAAATAGGATCGAGCCCAACGGTTGGCTCATCCATAACCAGTACGTCTGGGTTGCCCAAAAGAGCAATCGCAAGTGAAACGCGGGCACGCTCACCTCCTGATAATGTTTCGACAAGCTGCCCTTTTTTACTTTCAAGATGTACGGCATTCATAACTTCGTCAATTTGTGATTTTTTCGCTTTTGCAAGCGTGGCAAAATAACGCAGGTTTTGTCCAACCGTCAGATCAGTATATACGGCTGGACTTTGCGTAACATAGCCAATGCGAGGACGGAGTGTTTTACTTCCTGCTGGCTGTCCAAAAACCGTAAGGTTTCCACTTGAGAGTTTTTGCACCCCGACGATCGATCGCATGAGTGTCGTCTTGCCAGATCCGCTAGGCCCAATAAGTCCCGTGAGCCTACCTGCATGAACGGTAAAATTAAGATTAGCCAAAATAGCGCGGCCAGCTTTTTCAACGATTACGCTACTACCGACAAGACTTGGGTTTTGTTCCATATCTTTATAGTACTACTTTTGGTGTGCACGCGGTACGACAACTAGCGTAAGTACGATCGCTAGAATCACTGCAAACCCACACATAATCGAAGGAATACCGGCGATCGTAGACGGATCAATAATAGTTGCAGCCGTCGTAGGAACAATGAATGCAAGATACCCGATAGCAAGCGCACGGAGTGCTTGTTTTTTAGACTTAGACTTCACTGTCATACTTGCTTTCCATGAGTACACTACGCTAAGCGCTAAGAAGCCGTAATAGTATGCAGCATACAATTTGACTGCCCACGGAGCTATCGAAAAGATAACATAGTTACCAAGACATTCCTGACCTGTCATACCATGGCCAGAGAATAAGAAGAAGCATGCGAATGCGATCCCTGTAGCGTACGCCAGACCGACAAGAAGCGGCTGTTTTTGACCAGCCAAACGCGTCGCTAAATGAAGTCCTAGCGGTGGTAGAAACGTAATCGCTACGTAGCCAATACGCGCCCAGGTTAGGCTGTCGACTCCCCAGGCGGTTTCACAGACGTTATATTCTGCAAGTTGAAAAAGTGCCAGTCCTAAAAGAATCAGAACCGCTAAACGCGAAATAGGTGTCAGCTTATAACGCCCTATGACGTATAGCGCAAAGACGACTTCAATAATAAACGTCGCCAACATAATTGGAGGTGAGAAGCAGTAGAGTCTGTCGGTTTTAAGTACACGCACTTTCTCAACTATACCATAAGCATAAAATGCACCGCGTATTTTCGAAGGATCATGCTCATTCTGCTATCATAAAAGAATGAAAAGCTCGCTCGAACATCCCGCGCTCAATCTAAAAAACGACAAACCCCTAGTTTATACCGCGATGTCAAAACATCTGTTCTACTATCGGATGTTTATTTCCGTATTCGTCCTAGACATGGTGGTGTTCCGTTAAACCCTTTTATGGTTTTTGACTTCTTTTTACTAGATGCGGTTGATCGCGATCTTGTGCGTGAAGGAAATAATAACCTCGTAAAACGATGTGATGAGATTTGGGTATTTGGTGCAGTCAGTAATGGCGTGTTGGCTGAAATTCAAATTGCAAAAGAACAAGATAAACCCGTCCGTTATTTCGCGATAGAAAAGCGACATAAAATCGTTGGGACAACTAAAGATAAAGTCAAGATGGAAGACGAAGTGGCTTCTATGAAAGATCTCCTAGCCTAGTTGCCAGCTTCAAGTTCAAGAAGATATTTTTTACTTTCAACTCCGCCCGCATAGCCGCTAATGCCGCCACTGGTCGTACTAACCCGCTGACACGGCACAATGATACAAAGCGGATTACTACCAACCGCCGTACCGACGGCCCGAACTGCTTTTGGCCGTCCCACTTTTTCAGCAACCTCCTTATAGCTTAGCCTCTGATTATAAGGAATTTCCGAAATCACCTTCCAGACAAGGTTTTGAAATTCCGTACCGCTCCTTTTCGTTTTTACATCGAAAGTTTTACGAGTTCCTGCAAAATATTCGTTTATCTGACGAGTAACACTTTCAAATTTAGAAGAATCTCTAACCCAATCAGCGCCTGGTTCTGGAACTTTTTTGTACGCTTTCCAGTAAACACCCGTGATATTCTCGCCATCACCCGTCAGTAATAATTCGCCTGTAGGCACGACTGATTCCGTATAGTATACCGGCATCTAGTCCTCGACTTTCTTAAATCGTGGTATCTTTTTACCATCAGCCTCCACATCTTCAATAAACATGTTGTATGGCCGCACCCACACTTCAGGCTTACCCGTGTCATTATAGAGGCGTCTGTAAACAACAAACCATTCTAAGGTTTCACTATTACAGGCAAGATCAATAACCTCATATGGATCGCCTTTGTAGTGTCTGTATTTACCTCGTATCAATTCTGGCTTGGAAGTAAACTGATCACGCATTAAACTTCTTTTTTCAGTATTTCAAATAACTTTTTAAATGCTGTTTCGCGGTGAGGTAACACGCGCTCATCGGGTGAGAATTCTTCAAATTTCCAAAGAGGCATCTCGGGTTGGCCATCAGCAATAAACAACCTTCGAAAGGGCACTCCCTCTCGTCTTGTTGCCTCGGGCAAGGGTTTTTCGAGTATCCGGCCCGGCAATTCACCAGTTACAATACGTATGTCGCTACCATTAATCGAATACGCTACCGCGCTTTTGAACCGTGCTGTTCTTTTTTCTTTCGCAATGCCATACAGGCGTCCGAGAGCGTAGCCAAATACTTCATCATCAGACATTTTATACCCTAGCCAGCGCCGTGTGTGGATACCTGGTTCACCGCCAAGTGCGTCAATTTCAATTCCGGTATCATCACCAATAATAATGAGGTTTTTTGCTGCTGGCTGATCAAGATATGCTTCGACTTTTAAGCGCGCGTTGGTTTCATAGTCATTACCCGTCTCTTCTACGTCTACGGGTGTGAGGCCCGCTTCTGACGGGCTAAGGATTTCCATGCCAAAATTTGAAGCGAAATTTCGAACTTCATTTATTTTTCCAGGGTTTTCCGTTGCAAAAACTATTTTCATTTTTCACCTATCACTTTCAAGAATTCTTCTTCGTTTATTACTTTCGTGCCGTAACCCTCAGCTTTTTTGAGTTTGCTTGCTCCTACGTTTGCTCCCGCGACAAGATAATGCGTATCCTTAGCAACGCTTGTCTGGAATGTTCCCCCAAGAGCACGGATTCTATCAGCTGCAACGTCACGGCCCATCGATTCAAGCGTTCCGGTTACTACGAAATTCTGCCCGACCAGTTTACCTGTTTTTTGTTCATAATGCGGTTGAACGCCTAGTTTTTTAAATTTCTTAAGAAGTTGGATATTATCCTCATCGGCGAACCACGCGGCAACACTCTCGGCTACTACTTCGCCTACTCCTTCGACGTCTTTTAGATCATCGATCGTCGCATGTTGGATGTTGTCAAGCGACCCGAAGCGATTTACGAGATCAATTGCCGTCTGCGTCCCGACATGACGAATCCCCAGGCCATATACGAACCGCTCTAACGGCGGCGTCTTTTTAGCAGTGATCGCATCCGCTAATTTCCGGGCGGAAATTTCAGCGAAACGGTCAAGCTCGAGTAGTTGTTCTTTTGTGATCGTATAAATATCCGCTAGATCATGTACGAGTCCCGCATCAACAAGAGCAACAACGTTTTTTTCACCCATGCCATCAATATCAAGTGCTCCTTTAGAAGCAAAGTGTTGCAAGGCCCGTTTCAGCAGTAGCGGGCCACTTGCCCCTTTCACCCGGTATACCGCTTCGCCTTCTGGCCGAATAAATTCTAGTTCAGGATACTGACGATATAGTTCGGCTGGATAATCAAAGGGTTTCGTATGCTTAGGCCTAAGTTCTAAAAGTACCGATTCGACCTGAGGAATAATATCCCCGGCCTTGAAAATAACAACCGTATCGCCAACACGAATGTCTTTTCTGGCAATTTCGTCGGCGTTATGTAGGCTGGCGTGCTGAACGGTCGTACCTGCAATCTGAACAGGATTAAAGACCGCCACGGGTGTTGCAGCACCCGTACGTCCAATACTAATCACGATGTCACGCACGATTGTCGTGGCTTGTTCGGCAGCATATTTATATGCCACGGCTCCGCGCGGACTTTTACCAACGGTTCCAAGCTCGGCAAATTGCGCACGATCATTTACTTTAATAACTGCTCCATCGGTATTAAACGGTAAGTCATGCCGTTTCTGATCCACTTCATCAATAAAATGCATCAGTTTATCAATATCCGTGAAGGTACGCGATTGATGGCTTGTCATTACGCCAAGCTCACTCATCATTTCATATGACTGCTCATTTGTTTTTACTTCGCCCGCGTTATCACGCAAAAGATCATATCCGACGAATTGCAGCGGACGCTCCGCGACAAGTTTTGGATCAAGTTGACGAATTGTACCTGCGGCTAAATTACGGGGATTTTTAAACTCGGGAAGATCTTGTTTTTTACGGGCAACGTTCAATCTATCGAAATCTTTTTTGAACATGACAATCTCGCCGCGAATTTCCGTACGACCCTTTAAAAGATACGGGAACTCTTTGCTTTCACGCAGCCTGAGAGGGACGTTGTTAATAGTGCGGACATTCATCGTGACGTCCTCACCTATACGGCTGTCTCCCCTAGTGACGGCAGTCGTCAGTATTCCGTCCTGATAAATCAAAGAACAAGCCAATCCGTCCATTTTGATATCACAGAAAAATTCATGCTTGCTGCCAGGCAGTAATTTATCCATTCGCACAACCCACGCCTCGACTTCTTTACGGTTAAAGACATCGTTCAGGCTAATCATTGGCACTTTATGGGTCACCTTGACGAATTTATCCAGGGCCACGCCGGCAACGCGCTGTGACGGGCTATCAGCCGTGATTAGTTCCGGATAAAGCTCTTCCAGTTCGGTTAGTTCGTGCTTTAGACTATCAGCTGCCGCTTCACTCATCGTTGAATCATTCAAGACATGGTAGTGATAACGATAATCGTTAATGAGCTGGCGTAGCTTCTCTATACGTTCACGCGCCTGTGATTTGCTAAGCTGGGGCTGCGTCATCATCAACGACCTTCCGATACAGCAAATACACATAGCTAGCCATCCAGACAACCGATAGTGAACTCATAATGAGTAACGAAAGAGGCACGATTGGCATCCAGGAAATAGCCGGCACGACTGTTTTGATCCATCCGTCCAACAGGATGATCGGTATCATTACAACCATCCATACGGAGCCGACAAAGATTACGCCCCATAGAAGTCGTAGTAAAATCCTAATGCGTCTTCCGATTACAAGATCACCTGCGATCCGCAGCGCTTTTACCGGATACATTCCTGGTAATGTCACCACGACTAGCGCCATAAACGTACTTGTCATCCAATAGAGTGAAAGTGCAATCAGCAGTAAGGCAAAGGCCCAGAATACCATTGACTCAACGCCCCCTTCCAAAAGACCCGTATTCAACGCGGCAGCAAGTGCGATAACAACGACGGCCACGGGCAATAGCTGAAGGACAGTCACTAAACTAACTAAGAACGTAGGAATAATAGGCGAACCAGAGCTATACACACCATCGCGCAATCTTGGCTTTTGCCCAGCAAGAATCGCACGTAAAAGCCAGACAGTCGTTAACCACGTAAAAAGAAGTGCAAGAATTGTTAAGACAATCTGCTGGATACCCATGTTGGTAGCCTGCGCGGAATTAAGGCCTCCCGTGACGCTTGCCGCCAAAAGTAAGCCAGCCTTTGTCAGCCCGTCTAAACTACCCGATAGCAGCTCCTTATTATCCGTTTCGAGTGATGAACTTAGCTGTAAATACGTCTGCTGGGATGCAAGGCCAACGAACAATGCGCTAAGGATACCGTAAATAATAACGATACCAATAAATAATTTTTTCTGTGAGCCAAGGGTCTTTAGCACGTAATACGTGAACGAAAAATATCCTGGCATCTTCAATGGCCGTACATAGTCGCGACGCCTAGTTCGCCTAAAACTCCGGTGCGGTCTGCGCGCAAGAAAATCCTGCGTACGAAACTTAAGTTTTGCAAACGTTGTCTTGAATGTCGAGCCTGCACTACGAGGTTGAATTTTCTTCGTTTCCGTAACTACTTTTTCTTTTTTATTTTTTGGGGTAGTTTTACGTTTCACGGTTTCAGTTTTTTTAGCAGCAGGCATAATGTAGAATCTCGTTAAAATTTATTGGCGTTATTACGGAGGCGGGCAATACGCATTTCAAGCGGCGGATGCGTGCTAAATAAGTTATTGAAAAAACCTTTCTTGAGCGGATTATTGAAAAAGAGATGTGCCGTAGCGCCATGCTGTTGTTTCATTGGTTGCCCGTACTGCTGTAATTTCCCGAGAGCGCTTGCTAGGCCCTCTGAGTCACGGGTTGTCATAACTCCGCTGGCGTCAGCGAGATATTCACGCTGCCTGCTTACGGCCATCTGAATAATCGCCGCAATGATAGGGGCGAGAATAATAAGGACCACTCCGACTATCAGAACAATAGGACTTGTATTGTTTTCTCGCCTGTCACCTCCGAAAAAGAACATCCTCATCGCGATATCGGATAAAAGCGCGATAGCGCTCACAAGGCCAAAAGCAATCATGCTTACGCGGATATCGTAGTTGCGTACGTGACCAAGCTCGTGTGCCATGACCGCTTCTAGTTCGCGGTCATTCATGATATCCATAATGCCAGTGGTTGCCGCGACAATTGCGTGTTTCGGATCGCGGCCAGTCGCAAAGGCGTTAGGGGCCGGATCATCAATCATGTAGACCTTTGGCGTAGGAATACCCGTGGTAATTGCCAGGTTTTCAACAATTCGGTACAATCTTGGATTATCCTTTTTTTGAATCTCTTTCGCGCCAGTCATCGCTATGGCTAGTTTGCTTGCGGCATAATACTGGATTAAAGCATATACGAATGAAACACCTATTACCCAATAGGTAATATTAGCGTCTCCATAGTACATGCTAACGAGCCAGCCAATTGCACCGATAATGCCAACAAACGCTGCCATGATGAACAGCGTGTTACGTTTGTTGGCGGCGATGGCACTATACATTTAAGTAAAACTCCTATGAATCAACGTCTGGTAGAATAAATTAGAATTTGACGTCAACAGGTTTGTCGACCGTTGCCATGTCTTCGACTTCAAAGAATTCACGTTCTTTAAAACCAAGCATTCCAGCGAAAACATTGTTTGGGAAAACCTGTATCTTAGTATTTAGATCACGAACCCCACCGTTATAAAAGCGGCGTGATGCTTGGATTTTGTCTTCGGTGTCGACTAGTTCTTGTTGTAGCTGCAAGAAGTTCTGGTTAGCTTTTAGGTCCGGGTACGCTTCGGCAACCGCAAACAAGCTTTTTAGCGCTCCTTCGAACATGTTTTCAGCTTCAGCTGTTTCTTTAACGCCCTTAGCATTTAATGCGTTCGCTCGCGCCTCGGTGACTTTTTCAAATACGCCAGATTCGTGCGCCGCATAGCCCTTCACGCTGTTAACAAGATTCGGGATCAGATCAAGACGTCGCTTAAGCTGAACGGTAATGTCACTCCATGCCTCATCAACACGTATTTTTAGTGTTACAAGTCCGTTATATGTTGCCCATAGGAATATCCCAAGCACCACAATAACCCCTATAACGATCCACAGCCATAAAAATTCCATTCTTATAATCCCCTTATAGTCTCAAGTAATATGTGCCTTCATTATAGCATTTTTATAAGAAAAATTCGATAGGCCGTATTTGTTATTTCGCTTACACCCGGGGGACACCGTACTCGTTTAGCAAACTCTATATGCCCTGTCTTTCAAGCCTATAAACCTGATCAGGAATAGCAACCCGGTCATTTCTGATACGCTGAATGAAGATCAACGAATCAAGCAAGGGTGCTTCGCTTATTTCAAAACGCCCATCGGTCAACTCGGCAATCTCTTTCCAGTGTTTTTCGCCAAACATTTCACGCACCTGGCGGATGGTCATATAATCCGAATCAAAATATAGGTATGGCCGCGGTTGCACCTCGCAAAATAACTGCCAGTTTGAAGCTTTATAGCTTGATCCATGAAAAGCAAGGTTCTGGTCTACGGCCGTCGTGAGCAACTCTACTTGGGGATGGTTTTGGCGCAGATCAAGACGCACTCTGGAAAGGAGGGCGGAGATGCTATTTTTTGGGGCCTGATCAAATACATACACCCTGGAAATATCCATAACGGCGGCTTGTGGCACGCCTACCCTCTGTAAGATAATCTGCGCAAGGTTTTCCCACTGAAGCGGAGAAACGGTACATGCCGCTAGCGGCAACCCGGTCTTGGGGTGAAACAATGCATAAGCCATAGAGTCTTGCCGATACGACCTCAGGTAATGCAGGTGGCCGAATATAGCCTCAGCCGTATCTGAATCCAACGGACCAAACACTAACTCGGACACGCGATCAATGCCTGTTGGCCAATCACCGCCATCTGACTCAAACTCACGCATGTCTTCTCGCAACTTTATGGCCATGCTATGGACTTCTTCCTTTAAGCCCACTAGCGATATGCTATCGTCAGCTTTAGCAATTCTCGGTATCTGCATCAATGAAAGTACTGTTAGCGCACGTCCTGGCACTTTCACATCATGAGCAATCTGATCTATGATTCCAGCAAAAACATCGTCAAGAGATCTGCATGCAGATATAGTCGTCGTAGATGAACTTAACTGCTTCGTTAATGTCATGCGTACACTTTCATCATCGTATTTTACGGATAAACCAGAAATATAAACAAACTAACCATCTTGGGCTTACCGCTCAAAACTTCAAAACATAATTCCAAATAAAACACTTGGTGCGCAGAGCGGGACTTGAACCCGCACGACCGTAATGGCCAAGAGATTTTAAGTCTCTCGTGTCTACCAATTCCACCATCCGCGCTTAATTTTTAAATTGGAGGCACGTATGGGAGTCGAACCCATTTAAAAGCTTTTGCAGAGCTCCACGTAACCGTTCCGTCAACGCGCCGTCTAGGATATTATACCAAACAATGCAAGGAAAGTAGGCAACCCTTCTAAAAGTTAGTCTTTTTATTATTAATTGACATCCAAAGAATAAAAGAGTTTACTAAAAATATCTATGAACGAACAATTATCTCGGCAGACAAACACGAGTGAATCGCTAGACAATGTGTACGGCGAGTACGTAACGCGTCCTCGTGAACTAACTGCAAGCAGCATAGGAGCCGAAGCCGTCTCGATATTTATTTCTAATCTCGATGCTACTTTGAACAGCCAAGTTGTCATGAGCGCAAACTCCAAAAAAAAGACAGCGCTTGAAAAACTAGGCCAAGACAGAGATGGCCATACGCTCGCACCCATACCTCAACCTACTGGCGACGCGGCAAGAGCACATGCCGTACGTCAGCCTAGAAAAATAGCACCTCCAGGTCAAAGGAATCCTCAAAAATCTTAGTCCAAATAAAAATGAGACGTATAGTCTCATTTTTATTTGGTGCGCGAAAGAGGACTTGAACCTCCACGCCCCGAAGGGCACCAGCCCCTCAAGCTGACGCGTCTACCAATTCCGCCATTCGCGCATAAGGGATGTTAACCTGGACAATTATAGCGAAATTAAGGGGTTTTGTAAACTGATTTCTCGTTCACGCTCCAGTAAAGAATGTTGGCATAACGATCAGCTGCAGATACCAGTTTAGACGAATCATTTAATGATTGGACATGTTTGCTTGAAATATACTGCGCAACGGGCTGATATAGGCCGATTGCAGGAACATCCTTTAGCCATTCCCTTGCAAACGTTTTGTATTTTGCGTTTCGAAGTTCAGAAGACAGGCTCGACCTCGCACTTGCAAGTGCCGTATCTGCCGTCTTGTTGTCGTAGTTTGAAAAATTATATCCTGAAGTACCTGTTTGTGAAGAGTGCCAATACGCATATACATCCGGGTCTGCGCCGATAAGAAGTTCGTAAAGCAGCACGTCGTAGCTGCGATTTTGAAGCGTACTTTGAAAATTCTTTGATGAATCACTGGTATCTATCACTTCTGTCTCAACGGTAACGCCCAATTTTCGCCATTGACCCGACAAAACCTCAAGAACTTTTTCATATTCATCGTTTTTAGTCGTCGTTACTTTAAGTGATAGCTTTTGGCCATCCTTTTGACGTGTTCCATTTGTCAATTTCCATCCTGCCCCATCGAGTAACGCGGCTGCATTCTGTAGATTTGGAGGAGCTGCGTGAGGAACGTCTGACCCCGTCAGCTGACCATTGACAAACGGGAGATCTAGCGCCGGAACATTCCCAGGCAAGCTGCTACGAATGGCACGGGTATCCGTCGCTTGCTGTAAAGCCTGACGTACCACTGCGTCTTTCAAGACCGGGTTAGTGACATTGAATAACGCATAAACGCCGCTATTCACAGGGTGCGGCATAACTTGGTAATTATGTTTATCGACACGAGCAGCGTTAATTGCCGAAACGTCCGCCGCGGCACTTACCTCACCAGCCTTAAGCGCACGCATAATCGCATCTTGGCTGTCATACGCATGAACTTCAAAACGATTCAGTTTGGGCGCGCCTCCATAATAATTTTCCGAGGCAATCATATTCACTACTTTGTGCTCCGAACCTGATGTCTGTAATAGCCGGAAGCTAAACGGCCCGCTGCCTACAGGCGCTCGGCTAAACGTATTTTCACGTATGGCTCCGGCGGGAACATCTTTTAAAAGGTGTTGTGGCAAGACAGAAAAAGTTAAAGCGTATGGAAAAGCCACATACGTAGCGGGCAGCTGGAATACGACGGTTGTATCATTTAACGCATGTGCGTTTACTTCTTGCCAGTTAACCCGAAGGGGCGAACGGGTTTCAGGATTTTTAATAAGATTAACGGTAAACGCAACATCCTGTGCCGTTAGCTGTGTTCCATCATGCCACATTACATTTGGACGTAATTTAACCGTGTACGTCGTCCCTGTTGGATCAATTTGTATACTTTCGGCTAGATCTCCTCGTAAATGCCCTGTTTCATCATAGGAATAAAGCGAGGAAAACATCAGGTGGCTTGCTGCAATTTCAGCATTCGAAGCAGCGTATAAAGGGTTGAGGGTGTCTATGGGGCCCAGAGAAGCTTCCGCGTATGTGCCACCTACATCCGCTGCTTTTACCATATAGCTTTGCTGAAACCACATCAGCTGTAAACCTACAGCCGCAACCATACAGCCAACCAAAACGAGCCAGCCAATAATTTGGCGGCGAACACTTCGAATATTGTCGAGCCTTTTGATAATAAACTTATGGGCATGACGTGTCGTCGCGCCCTCGGCTTTTTTCATGCGCTTCGACATTTTTTTACTATCAAAATTCAACTTTTGAAATTGTCGCCACCCACGTTCACGTTGTTCGTCTGCCACGCTGCGTATGCCCCCTATAGCTTAAAGGCTGGTAGTAGAAGTCCAACCAAAATTGAAAGGACAAAAACAACCGACATAACGATAGTTGCTTCGAATAAGTTCTTATCAAGACCGCGTCGTGTTGTATAAAGTTCGCCCGAACTACCAAATCCAGCACCTAAGCTTGCGCCACGTTGCTGTAATAAAATAGCAAGCAGCATTAAAATAGCCGATCCGATGGTCACAACTTGTAAAATGCTATCAATATTCATTATCTTTTCTCCTGCTGATGCGCGTACTGTAAATCTAATGCGCTGCTTACTATATAGTTTACCAGACTAAGGACTATTCCCGTAAGAACCGAGTTCCAGAACATCATATTCAGACCAGGGGCAAGTTTGATAGAAACGTACACCATAAGGCCATTGACGACAATAGTAAAAAGTCCGAGTGTCAAAAGAATTGCAGGTAACGATAAGATGATGACAATCGGCCGAAGAATACTGTTAATAACGGAGAAGATAAGTCCAGCGCCCAAAAATACCCAGGCGTTAGCGGTCAAATCCGCATCACTGTACCCAGTACCGAAAATACGGACAGCAATCCATAATCCAATTGAATTCAATATCCATCGGACGATAAATACAAAAAATTGTCGTTTCATAAGCTAATTCCACTATACGGATATTTTAAAGATCTGTCGAGAGTCGGGCAGTTAAATTAGTATGGCCTTTGCCTGTAACCAAAATATCGTCCTCGATCCGCACGCCAATTCCTTCTTCGGGAATATAAATGCCTGGTTCTACCGTGAGTACCATACCTGGACGAAGGTATTTTGGCTGCCCTAGACTGTCGTGTACGTCAATTCCCAGACCATGGCTCACGGCATGAGGAAAGTATTTCCGGTAATTCTTTTCGTCGTCGCGACTTTTCATGAGCGCTAAACTAAGTAAAGCATCCGTCATAATAGCGTCAACTTTTTGTTGGTACTCTTCAACTAAAAGGTCCGGCTTAATAAGTCGAATGATCTTTTGCTGAGCCGCTTGAACAGCTTGGTGTACTGCCATCTGCCGTTTTGTTGGTTCGCCAAGTGCATAGGTACGGGTAATATCAGCCGCATACCCTGACATCCTTGCTCCTATATCCAGCAGTAACAGACTACGTTTTTTAAGCCTGGAATTATTATCAATATAATGAAGCGTGCAGGCATTGCTGCCAAACGCAACTATTGGATCGTACGCATGCCCAGCGGCACCTTGTTTTTTGAATACGTAGCTAAATTCAGCTTCTACCTCATATTCGTACGTGAATTGATCCAAATTATTCCTGACGTTTTCGAACGCGCTGATAGTCAGATTAATAGCCTGCTTCATGGCCGCGATTTCTTCTGGCTGTTTGATCGCGCGTAGGCTCGCAAGCTCTTTACGACAGTCAGATACCGAATTAAATGTCCGCTCTAACAGTTCATGCAGTTTTTTAGCAGCGGGATTAAGCGTGAAATCCAAATATTCCGCATACGGCTGCTCTCCTATCGTATGAACGACACTGTGTTTTTTAGCAAGCGTACGCAACATCATGAGCGCGTCATCACGGGAAATGACTGCGTCAACCCCGCTCGCCTTAATGGCATCTTCGACCGACAGGCTTCCATCAAAAATTACCCTGCTGTCACTCAAAGACGGGGCGACAAGCCAACTTTTGCCTCTAGTTCCATCAATTATCACCCACCAGTCAGGAACTTCAATACCCGTAAGCCACCAAAAGTTCGCCTCTTGCTCGAATTTGAATGCCGTATCATTGCCACGTTGCATACCCGCATATGCCGAGGCGACAATCAATCCGCCTTTTAATTGACTCGCTATCGAATCTCGGTTAGCCTTGAAAAAATCAGTCGTCATAATACCAGTATAATCTAACAGATGCCTGCTTGAGGTTCTCTTCCCGTTGCAGCCGTATCTATATGATACTTTACCGTACTGTCAGCAGTACTTACCGCATCTACGCAATAATTTGCCGAATTCCCCGAATCATACGTTACGGTCACATTGTCGCTGGACGTAAAAGTTGACGGGATACTCGTTGGATAGCCGTTATTAAAATTACGCGCCGCTTCCATAGCGCCAGATAAACTCCTAAGATCACTTTTTACTTCAGTTTCAGCTGTCGATTTACGCCAGTTCCCTACGGAAACAATCACAACGGTGACGAGTATCGCGATCACCGAAATAATGACGATGATCTCGACAAGTGTAAAACCTTTGTTTTTATGCATAGTGCCCACGAGGCGACTATAGCATAGGCATTATGAGGATGGCAAATACTTCGAAAGCAGTTTCGCCTTGGCCGAACCTATTGCTTCGGATAACTGTTCGGGGGTTGCACTTTGAACCGCCCGCAAGCTTCCGAATGTACGAATAAGCTTTTTACGTGTCGCCGGTCCAATACCAGGAATTTCTTCTAGGCTACTCGCCGTTTGTTTTTGCCTTTTTAATACCGTGTGGTAACTAACGGCAAAGCGATGGGACTCGTCGCGAATGCGTTGGAATAATTTCGTTACATCATTATACGTAGAATATAACGGTGCGCCGCGCAGGTTTTTAGAATGCGACGAGGCATTCAACTGCCCGGCATGAAGGTTCACGATATAATATTCGCCAGACGGCATGACCGTAACTCCCGGAATAGGTTCTTTCATTAGTTCAGAGAGCTTCTTGTTATCAATGTTGGAGCGGCTTCCGTGAACTATCACTTCCTCTTCCCGTTTGGCTATGCTGATCGTAGGAATATTCAGCTGTCGTTCCTCGAGTGCTCGAAGTGCGGCATCAAGCTGGCCCTTTCCGCCGTCGATTAAAATGAGATCTGGCGTACCCCATGCTTTTATATTCTTTTCACTGGTTCGCCTTAGCAGCGTTTCGTACATATTATAGTAATCATCGTTTTGTTCGATACGCGTTTTAAATTTGCGATAATTCGCACGGTCGCTGACCCCGTTAGAAAATACCACCATACTGGCAACGACGTTCGTGCCACCCATGTGTGAAATATCGTATCCTTCTATGCGAGCGGGCGTTTTTTTGAGGCCCAAAAGATCACGTAGATCCGAAAGCGCTTTATCCTTGCTGATATTTAAGAATTCTTTGTCGCCAAACATAATACGACGCTGCAATTCACGCAGATTATTTATTTTATTGCGGAGGATAGCCGCGTTTTCAAAATCATGTAATTTGGCCGCGATATGCATTTCTTTTTCAAGTTCGCTTACAAGCGCTTTTCGTCCACCTTGAAAATAACGTATTAGACGGCGGAGGGATTCTTTATATTCACTGCTCGGTACATTAGGATGAGGGCTAAGCCCAATGTGCACGTCAAGGTCAGGCCGGGTATTTTCGTTTGGTACTTTCGTGTAGTACGGGAAAACTTTACGAAGATAGCGAAGCGCTTTTTTGACTGCGTAGCCGTTATAATACGGACCGAAATATTCTGCGCCATCGTCAGCTGGGTTGCGGGTAAATTCAACATGCGGCCATTCGCTTTTCATATCAATCCGCACAAACGTTTGAGATTTATCGTCGCGAAGCAAAATGTTATAGCGGGGCATATAGCGCTTGACCATTTCGCTTTCAAGAAATAACGCGTCGATTTCGCTTTCCGTCTCAGTCCAATCGGTATCATGAATTTCAGCTACCAGCGCGCGAGTTTTCACATCCATATCACGAGTATTTTGAAAATACTGTTTCACCCGATTCTTTAAAACAGCCGCCTTGCCAACATAAATGATCTCGCCGTCTGCCGATTTATGAAAATAAACACCCGGGCTTCGCGGGAGAGTTTTCAGCTTAGATTCGAGCTTCGCATTCATCACTTTAATTATACTCTATGTATTATGTTATCGTTGCCAAAAATAGAGTTATAGTATATGATTATATTCTGCAATCCCATCCAGAAAGTGAAGAGGGCGAGATTCGACATGCAATTTACCGACCATACCGTGGCCTTGGAGAAAAAGCTCGGGGACTGGAAAGAGGAGTACGAAGGGACACTCAAAGATTTGGGTGGCCCAGTCTGGGAGCATGTAGGCGAGAAGGGCTACCACCAGAATGCAAAATGGATCTTCTGTCTCCACGCGGAGACCTGGCTACAGGCGCTAGAGAGACTCGGTGACCTGCAGCTGCGGAAGCATGTCATCTACTTGATCTTGTCGTGTGCGAAAGACATCGCTCACCCCTACATCGATCAGGCATGGGATCTTCTAGATGCCACCTTCGGGGATCGTCACCCAGAGATTGACGGGTCGGAGACTGACGAGAAGGATATCCCGAAGCCCGACCTGAAGAAGCGGCTGCACGCCGAGCTGGTGATTACAGTGAGGAGCGATGTCGCCGACGGCAAGCCAGGTGCGGCGGAGTACGCCAACATGTGCAAGCAGGTCGGCGTAAGCCTCAGCGACAAGCCAACAGCCTGACGATGGAAATGCAGGACGACAGGGTGAGGCCGAAGGCCTCACCCTGTCGTCAGCGGAACACCTACACTCTAAACGAGTGTTTTATTTTTACCCTGATATTTTCAAGTCCAAGTTATAATAAACTAAGTGAAACCTTCCTCTTTTGAACGTCCTCCAAATAACCCTTATAGTTTAGATGCCGAGCCGACGGAAGAGCCTTTAGATACCCCCAAGAAAAAAGATGATAAAAAAGAGAAAGACAGTAAAGACAAACCTGATAAAAAACACGTTGACGAAGAGGAGCGAAAAAAAGAGAAAAAGCAAGAAGATGAGAAAAACAAAAAGGCTGCTCAAAAACCTGAAAAAGTAACGACGGAAGACGAAGAAGCGCTTGAGGAAAAGAAACAGAAACGACAATCACTAGTCGAACGCTCTTTCCGTTACAAAAAACGTTATGAGGAAATGCCAATTCCTCATAATCCTTGGGTAATTGCGCGTTTGATGGTTGCCGAACATATCTTGGCAATTCATGAACAAATTGAGCAACCTCCTGTTGACGCTTCGCCCCTGGACGAGCTTCGGCTGCTTGCAACTCTTGACTATATGGGCAGTATTGCCGATGCCCTGGAAAGTCCCGAGGCCGATTCACCATCCGAGATAAAAGAAACGTGCGAAACACTCATCCAGCTTGCTGAAGAGACGCTCCAGGAGGGCGACGAAAATATTGCCGACGTACTTATAGATACCAATACCGATTCAGCGCAAATGTCTAATGAAGATATCCTGAAAGCACCCGAACAGAACCTTTCTGCTAATAACGCACTCCCGGTTTCGGGCGCGGCACTTATAGCCGTCCTTATTCATGCCCGTCAGCAGACACACCAAGCCACCGTATTGTCCGGCCCTACTCCGTATGTCACTCCCTCATCACCCCATTCCTCAGGAGGCCGTGTTGATAGTAACAGCACCGCTGGTGGGCCAACAACGATGCACCCAGTACCCCGGGACGAACGACCGGCTGCCGCGTCTCCGCCTCATGTTTCTCGTAGAGATTCACCCCTTGTAGCGCCCGAGCGTCACTCGTCACCTTCAGAAACACCCCTAGATCCTATAATTCCACGCTCTAGAGCCGAGACTCATCCTACGAGTTCAAGACGATCCACCGAACCTCTTGCCGCTTTCGCCGTTGCGACTACTCTTGTCGCTCCTCGCGCCGATAGACACCCTGTCGTCAAAAATGAATACACTCCGCACTCGACGCCTCGAGCTCACAGCAATCTATATGAGTCCCCGGCAACCAGCCATACGCCAACTCGTTCTGTTCATTCACCCGAAACCTCTCATGCAAATACCAATCACCAGACTCATAATTCATTCGCGCCTACCTCTCAGGCAGCTCATTCAATACCGCATCCTGAAACAAGCAGTCAAGCTCACTCCCCCGACTTGCAACATACTAACGAGTCCGTTTCACATGCCTCTCACAAAATCGAACACCTCCCACTTGCTTCACTTCTCGCTATGGCAGAGACGGTATCCATTGGACACGGACAACGTCTTCGAAACGCCTATGAAAAAGGAGCAATCGACAAAGATGGACTGGTTAAAATCCTTAAGTCGCATTCTAAACACCACGACTTCATACAGGAGTACAAACAACAGGTCGTAAAGCGTCGTAATTTAATTCAATCCTCACCCGAATTTCTTAGTTCTTCCGTGCCCAAAAATGACGCTAGTACACGAACGGCAGACAACACGGTATCCGAGTCACCTGTCACACCGTATGATTTTCAGCCTGATAAAAATACGGGAGACTTTGCCCCTACTTCTGATTTGCCTCAGACTCAGAAACAACCCGCTTCTATTGATCCGTTTGATACTCCCGACGAAAAAATTGCCCATCCGGCGTGGCTTGTTCCAGTCCTGCTTGGCATCCTTATTATAGTTGTTGGCACCCTGTTGGCGTTTCTTATCTTGCAATAAATACTTGCAAACGACAAATAGAGTTCTACAATAGGATAAGAATAAGCGAGGGAACTATGGACACTATTATTGAAACTAAAGGTCTGACAAAACGCTACGCTGACAAAGCCGCACTCGACAATCTAGATATTACCGTCCATAAAGGCGAAGTCCTAGGGTATCTTGGCCCAAATGGCGCTGGTAAAACAACGACGATTCGCTTGCTTCTTGGGCTTATCAAGCCATCCGCAGGCCTGGCAACAATCGGTGGTCAGAGTGTGTGGCATAATCCGGCAGAGCTGCATAAAGATATCGCCTATGTACCTGGTGAAACAAGCTACTGGCCAAATATGACAGGTAAAGAGACTCTTCATTTCCTTGCTAATCTTCATGGCGTCATCGATCACGAATACCAGGAAGAACTCATTACAAAGTTCGATTTCGATCCAAATAAAAAAGTGCGCGCCTACTCAAAAGGAAACCGTCAAAAGATTGCACTTATCGCCGCCCTAGCGACACGCGCAGAACTGCTAATTTTCGACGAACCGACCAGTGGCCTCGACCCGGTCATGGCAAAAGTATTCCGCGATGAAGTGCGGACAGCCAAGGCAAACGGGCAAACGGTCTTTTTGTCATCGCACATGCTCGAAGAAGTCGAAGAACTATGCGACCGCGTGGCCGTCCTCCGTGATGGTAGGTTGGTCGAACTAGGAACACTCGAGGAGCTACGCCATCTTTCGGCTTTAACCGTTGAAGCAACATTCTCTAGTACTCCTCCAGATGTGACAAAAATTAAAAATGTCACCAACGTGGAAGTCCATGATAAATATTTACGCTGTAACGTGCATGGGGCAATCGACGAGTTGTTGCAGGTTCTCGCAAAAGCAAAACCCGTTACCTTACTCAGTCGCAAACCTTCCCTAGAAGAACTTTTTTTAGCGCTATATGATGGTGAAGAGCATGGGAACTAACCTTTCGCCTACTGCAGCCCTCCGTCGATTCGGCTTTTCTCGAACAATAAAGGGCGCGCTTATTTTAGGATTTATCATAGGTCTTTTCGTCACAGGACAAGGTCTTGGATACGCCGAGACATTTACGGACGAAAAGTCGCGCACCGACCTAGCCACCTCGCTTTCCGGAGCACCGGCTCTTGGAATTCTTTATGGAGAGCCTAAAGATATTCTGTCTACGGCGGGCTACATGGTATATCGCACAACGCCTATTATGGGGCTCATTACTGCGATATGGGGGCTCATGACCGTTACGAAGCTGCTTCGAGGCCAAGAAGAAGATGGGCGCATGGAAGCAATTGTCACTGGTAGTACGACAAACCGTCAAGCATCGTGGCATATATTCATGGGGTTCATTGGATCAATAGTACTCAGCTTCACTATTGCGGCACTCATCATTGTCGGTGTTGGTCGTATGCCGAATGTTGATGCGTCAGTCTATGCGTGCCTACTGATTACTGCCGCAATTTTTTTGCCTGGTCTTCTTTTTGCTGGAATTGGCGTTTTCGTCAGTCAATTTTCGGTTATGCGTCGCCGCGCCTTAATGTACGGTCTGATTCCACTGGCTATTCTGTTCGCGATGCGCGGTTTTGCAAATACCATAGAAGATTGGTACTGGCTGAAGCGGTTCACGCCATTTGGCTGGGCCGATAAAATTAGTCCTGTGAGCGATACGCAGCTTGTATGGATACTGCCATTTCTTCTTGTAATTCCTATTGTTGCAATTGGTATATACTTAGTCGGAAAGCGTGATCTGGGCGCAAGCCTCATCAAAGAATCCGAAACCGTGAAGTCGCATAATTTCTTACTCGGCTCTCCCCTGCAGATGGCCGTCCGACAACAAATAGGGATCTTCGCGATATGGGCAGTATCTGGCTTATTCGTTAGCTCACTTATCGCAGCGATTGCTAATATTGCCGCGAATGCTGTTGTTGACGCCCCCGAGATTAAGGATGTAATTGGAAAACTTGGTGGTTCCGTTGATGATATGGCACTCGCCTTTTTAGGTACGGGGATAATCCTTGTCGTTCTTTTACTCCTTCTTATGGTAACTGTTGGCATTACCGCAATTCGAAAAGACGAAGCAAAACAATACCTTGATAATCTTCTCGTGCAGCCAGTGATGCGAAGTAAATGGCTCGCGAGTAGAATAGGCGTCCTGGCTATCGCCTCAGTAGTCATTGCGCTCATCACCGAGTTAGCAACCTTTTTAATTGCCAACTCTTTAGGTATTCATGTTGATGCTGCTGATTTATTCCTGGTAAGCATCGCGCTGACCGGAACAGTCATCTTTACCCTGGGGCTAGGAACTCTCATGTACGGATTCTTGCCAAGATTTGCCGCTACTACGATGTATACCGTCATAGCTTGGTCATTTTTAGTGGATGTCATCCAGTCGATCGTGAAGCTAGATGATATCGTGCTTAAAAGTTCTCTTTTCCATTATATTTCCCCTTCGCTCACCGAAACACCTGACTGGGCGACATTCGCGTGGCTCGTAAGCTTGGGTATAGTCATGGCAATCGTAGGAATATTTGCTTTTACCCGTCGAGATATTATCGCAGAGTAAAAATTAGTTCTTGATTTCGACACCTGCCATAATGACATCGCCTGTCACATACAAAACAGGTGCTCCTTTTGAAGTTTCGGGGTTGGTTTTGTTCTCGATGCCTCCAAGTATACACGAAGCTTTTGTTTTAACGACGATATCTGACGGCACGATGAGTTCGACTCCGCCCCAGAATGCAAACACGTTCAATGTTGCCTGTTCTTTGATTTTAACCCCTCGAAGATCAATTTTAATACCGCCCATAATTGCCGTCGCTTGACCACCTAAGTAATTTTCAGAGTTATTCCTGTGATCAATTCCACCCAGGATAGCCGAGACATCATCACTTTTTTCTTTACTTACACGCTTCGCCGAGCCCGCCCGGTTAAAGATAATGGAAAGTCCAATGATTACAATGACCGCTGGCCAAAATAACTGAAATATATTAACCGTTACGATATCAAGTTCACGCAGCTGTAATGCGACGCCAACACCACTTATTAGTAGCGCCCATAAATAATTCTTAGTGTCATTAATAAACATTAAAATGCCCACGCCTATAATAATTGCCGGCCATCCATTTCTAGCAATTTCATCAAAGCCCGCTACGTCCAAATTAGCAAGTAAAAGAACGACTCCTATTACAATAATTCCAAGCCCTGCGGTAAAACGTGTAATTTGTGATTTCATGTCTTTATATTACTATAAATAGAATACTTACGGGAATCAAGCCGAAGCTGTCGCGCCAAGTTTTGCGTTTTGACGGCACTGTTCGGTATGAAAAAGAAGATCAGGGTTTTGCTTGCAGTTCTCACAGATAAGCACTAGGTCATTACAGTTTGCCCATGCGCAGTTTTCATAATTACTCGTCGAACCTTCACAGTGACTACAGACACCAATCGTCTTTGCGTGATCGCTAAATTCAACTTTCATACGATCGTCGAATACTCGTAAACTACCTTCCCATAGCCCATCATCCGCATAAGCTTCGCCATATTTCACAATACCACCGTCGATTTGATAGACTTCTTCAAAACCTCGGTTTTTCATCAGGCTGGAAAGAATTTCGCAGCGAATACCCCCCGTACAATACGTGACAATTGGTTTATCCTTAAGGTCGTCATACTTTCCACTTTCAAGTTCACGAATAAAATCGCGTGATGTGCGGGTATCAGGTACGACTGCATTTTTAAATTTGCCGATCGCTGCTTCGTGAGCGTTCCGTCCGTCAAAAAAGACGACATCATCACCACGTTCTTCAACAAGCCTGTTTACTTCTTTGGGCTTTAAATGCTTGCCGCCGCCGACAACGCCATGTTCATCGACTTTTAGTTCATCTGCCGCATCGAATGCGACGATCTCGTCGCGCACTTTTACGCTCATACGAGGAAAATCTTCACGACCACCTTCACTCCATTTAAAGGTTGTCCCTTTAAAACCGGGAAATTCTTTGGTCGCTTTGATGTACGCCTTAAGATCATCAATGTCGCCACCAACCGTACCATTAAGCCCATGTTTAGAAATGAGAATGCGTCCCTTAAGGTTTAAGCTACCTGCCAAAGTCTTTTGCCACAACTTTAAAGTAACCGGATCGGCAATTGGCGTAAATTTATAATAGAGCAAAATCTTTTGCATATAGAGATATTATACTATATAATTGTCGTTACTATGATTACTCGTCTGTAATCCTCTACTCGCGTACGATCGGACGACCGGTCCAATAGCGAAAACCAACAACATCATCAAATTTGCAGAAAGGATCTCCCTTGCAAAGCTCTATTATTCGTTTGTTCTGGAAAAGTGCCTGGCATTATCCTATTAGAACAGCTATTGCCCTTGTTAACCCTATTATTACCGTAACGATAGGGGCGTTTATTGGACCATATCTTATATCAATCCTTCTTGAGAAATTGCAAACAGGTACGTTGACCCTTGAGGCTAGCTTACCTTTTATAGTCCTCTATGCCCTGACGCAAATTTACGGTGAAGTTATCGGCTGGCGCATTACGCTTTTAGCCGCTTGGACCATGGAAATAAATACTCACCGTGACCTTTACGCCCGAATCTTTCGTCACCTTGCCGAACAAAGCCTTGCGTTTCATGCGAATCGGTTCGGCGGTTCGTTAGTAAGCCAAACATCCAAATTCACAGGGGCATTTGAAAAGTTCTGGGACACCCTTATATTTCAAATGATGCCGGTCATTACCAGCATTGTTGCAGCCATTATCATCCTTGGCTTCTTTTTCTGGCAATATGCGGTCTTCCTCGGAGTCATGTCGATCATTTTTGCTATATTCGTGTTTTATACTTCACGCTCCATGGCCGCTCTAAATACGCGTGAAGCGCAGGCTAGTACGGCAATGACCGGACGTATAGCAGATATAATCACCAATGTAATGGCCGTCAAATCACACGGGCACGAAGATCGAGAAGGCAACAACGCATACGACCTTGCGTCAAAATGGCGCGAACGGTCCCGCGATACGTTGATGGGCTTCTTAAAGGCCAGTACCGGATACTCGACAATGATCGTGATCATTAATACAGTTGCTCTTGTGGCAGCAATTTGGGCAAGCGAGAACCATCTTGTCTCTATCGCCACAGTCTATCTAGCAATTACGTATACCTTTACGGTTGCCCGTCAATTATGGGAAATGAATAGTATTATGCGTAACTATAATCGCATAATGGGCGACGCCCACGACATGGCAGAGATCTTAACGATTAAACCTTCAGTAGCCGATAATGGCGGTGAAATTCTAGCAGCTAAAAAAGGTCAGATTGATTTTAAGAACGTAACATTTACCCATGATGAGGGCGAGGGTAATACTCTTTTCAATGACTTCTCGCTTACAATTCGTGCAGGTGAAAAAATTGGCCTTGTTGGTCATAGCGGTTCCGGAAAAACGACGCTGACAAGACTTCTCCTCCGATTCTCTGATCTAGATAAAGGCATGATCACTATTGACGGGCAAGAGATTTCAAAAGTTACCCAAGCAAGTCTACGTAAAAATATCGCCTACGTTCCTCAAGAACCACTCCTTTTTCATCGTTCACTCCGTGAAAACATTGCGTATGGCAAACCAGATGCAACCGATGATGAAATTCGTAGCGCAGCCAAAAAAGCGCATGCTACTGAATTCATCGATAAGCTGCCTCAAGGTTTAGACACGATGGTCGGCGAACGCGGCGTTAAGCTATCAGGCGGACAACGACAACGCATCGCGATCGCCCGTGCTTTGCTTAAAGACGCTCAAATTCTCGTCCTCGACGAAGCAACCTCCGCATTAGACAGTGAGAGCGAAAAGCTTATCCAGGCAAGCCTTAGTGAGCTCATGAAAAACCGTACGGCTATCGTCATCGCTCACCGCCTTTCAACAATTCAAAAGATGGATCGAATCGTTGTTCTTGAAAACGGGGTTATCGTAGAAGACGGATCGCATGGTGAACTATTAAAACGAAAAGGTATCTACGCGCAATTGTGGGCGCATCAATCAGGAGGGTTCATCGATGAATAAAAAATCCAAGAGTAACTTTGAACAACAAACTATTCGTATATTTTGGAATATAATTTTAAAGAATAAAAAACTATTTCTGCTTTCTCTTATCTACTTCGTTGGTGTCATTGGCGTCGGTGTTATGGTTCCTTTCTTAGTTAGCTCAACACTTGCAAACTTAGCGACTGGTCACACTGATGTCACGCAAAACCTATTGTGGCTTGGTGGCGTGGCCCTCGTTGGTGTGCTAGGAAACCTAATTGGCTTTACGAGCCTAATCCGGCTGCAGGCCAAATGCTCTTACGATGTCCTTGAACTGGCGATGACAACACTACTAAAACGAAGTACCGGTTTTCATGCAAATAATATTGGCGGGAAGTTAGTTAATAATGCCCTGGAATACCCTCAAGCGTTTAACCGCCTGCTCGACAGTATCTATATCAGTATTATTCCCTTTTTCCTTGTTATGGTGGTTGGAATTTCAATCGTTCTTAGTCACTCAATCGAAATGGGTCTTGCCCTTATTGCTATTGTCGTCATTACTGTTGGAATGATTATTATTGAAAGTATGCGCCGCTCCGGTCTTCGCGTTGATCGTAAAAAAGCTCAAAACAAAGTAATCGCTCATTTATCCGATACGGTCATCAACATTAATGCTGCCAAAACGTTTGCTAGGGAACGAGATGAATTAAATACACACCGATCTCTTAGCACTAATTTGCTTAATCTACGGCTAAAAGATTGGTCATCAACAGCACGTTCGGGTTCTTTACGCATGGGCATATTACTCGGTATGCAAGTTATTTTTATTGCCTATGTTGCGCACCTTATTCGTCAAGATCCTTCAATTCTTGCTATTGGCATATTCTCATTTACCTACACGATATCTTTAACTAGTAAATTGTTCGAGGTTGGCACCATGATTCGCAACATTGAAGAGTCGTTCCTTCAGTCCGCATCTATGACCGAAATACTTCTACAAGATAGTGAGATCATTGATGCGAAAGATGCGAAATCTTTAGATGTAAAAGAAGCCGTAATCGACCTGAAAGACGTGACTTTTGCCTACCAGGATTCATCACAGCATGAAGAGGTATTTAGTAACTTAAACCTCCGTATTCCCGCTGGCCAACGTATTGGACTGGTTGGGCCAAGTGGCGGTGGAAAGTCGACATTAACACGGCTCTTGCTACGTTTTGATGACATTAACGAAGGAACAGTTGCAATTGATGGACAGAATATTCATGATGTGACACAGGCTAGTCTTCGCCAATCTATTTCATATGTGCCCCAAGAACCACTGTTATTTCATCGTACAATTATTGAAAATATTGCCTACGGAAAACCTGATGCAACCGAAAAAGAAGTTCGCGCAGCAGCCAAACTAGCTTATGCAGATGAATTTATTCAAAAGCTACCACAAAAATACGAGACCATTGTCGGCGAACGCGGCGTCAAACTATCTGGTGGACAAAGACAGCGCGTCGCTATCGCTAGGGCAATCCTAAAAGACGCTCCTATTTTAATCCTAGATGAGGCAACGTCAGCACTCGATAGCGAAAGTGAAGTATATATTCAAAAAGCCCTTGCTGAGCTTATGAAAGGGCGAACAACACTTGTCATCGCCCACCGTCTTTCGACAATTCAAAAACTTGATCGTATCATCGTACTAAACGATGGCATCATTGAAGAAGATGGATCACACACAAAACTTATAGAAAATAAAAAACTATATGCCAAGCTGTGGGCGCATCAATCCGGCGGCTTCATAGAGGAATAAATAAAATCCGCTACTTCTAGCGGATTTTATTTAGATTAGACTAGCTATCTATTTATTAGCGTCAACGTTTGACTGTTTTGGTTCATCCTGGCCTTTGCCACCTGGACGAGTTTCTTCAGCTTGTGAATCCTGGTCAGTGTCTTCACCGTTCTCGGCTGTCACTTCGCTTTCATCAACAGCGTCACCACCAGCAGCATCGTTTGCAGCCTGAAGTGCGCTTGGTTCGTAGACATTTGCGATAACAAGATCAAGGTCTTGATCGTGGTCGGCAAACTCTACGCCTTCAGGAAGTTTAATGTTGGCAAGTGTTAGTTTGTCTTCAGTCCCCGCAAGGTTCACAATTGAGATTTCAAGTGCTTCTGGAAGGTTTGCTGGAAGCGCCCTAATTTCAACATGCTCGATAGCCTGCAAAACCACAAGTCCGGCTTTTTCAGCGGCACTTTCACCAATTCCGATCAAATGAATTGGAACTTCCGTGACGATTTTTTCGTTTTGTTTAATCGTATGGAATGCTACGTGACGAACAAGGTGTTTGACTGGATCAATATCAATGTTTTTAATAATCGCAAGCTTTTTCTTGCCTCCCAATGTCAAATGGACTGGCGTGTGCTTGCCTGCAGCGTGCACAACTTTTGCTGTTTCAACAAAGCCTGATTGTGTCGAGATTGGGTCAGCGGAACCACCGTATACGACGCTTGGTACTAAACCATCTGCGCGTAATTTCTTAACCTGTTTGCCTTCGGCCGTTCGTGCGTCTAATGCTAACGAAATTTCGTTCATATTCCTCCTAATCGGTATATGCCCTTATTATACCATTTCACCGACTCATGTTAAAATGGTAACAGATGATACCTGGATTTGACTTAGCTACTTTCGCGGCGCAGGCTGGGCCTTGGGCGGCCGTATTCGTTTTAATGGCTATTATTTTTGCAGAGTCCGGACTTTTAATCGGCTTCTTTTTGCCTGGCGATAGTATTCTCTTCACAGCTGGATTTTTGGTTCAAACTGGAATTTTAAAATTCGACATCCATCTTTTGGTCGTGTTGGTATTTTTAGCGGCAGTCCTTGGTGATGGTGTCGGCTATCTATTCGGACGCAAGATAGGCCGTAGACTGTTCCAACGTCCTAATTCGCTTCTGTTCCGACAAGAAAATATTCAAAAAGCCGAGGAGTTTTATGAACGCCACGGAAGCATCACTATTGTTATTGCCAGATTTATTCCCATCGTACGTACTTTCGCGCCAATTGTCGCAGGCGTCGGTAAAATGAAATATCATACCTTCCTGACGTTCAATGTTATAGGCGCGCTCCTTTGGGCAGTCGGCATTACCTATGCTGGCTTTTATGTCGGTGCAGGCCTGGAAAAGATTGGCATTGAAGTTGATACGATCCTTCTTCCGATCATTGCCGTTATCATTCTTGTTTCGGTACTGCCCCCTGCCATCCATATATTCAAAGATAGTGGCCGACGAACCGCTATGTGGAATGGTACCAAAAAACAAATCGCTATTCTCTTGAAACGTTCGAAGTAACTTACTTTTTCAGTAATTCTTTAAGATATTGTCCCGTAAACGATTGCTTTTCTTTGGCAATTTCTTCTGGCGTGCCTTCGGCGATAACATTACCGCCGCCTTGGCCGCCTTCTGGTCCCATATCAATAACGTGATCGGCTGACTTAATCACATCGAGGTTGTGTTCAATAATAACCATGCTGTTCCCACCCTCGACAAGCTTTTGCAGAATCGTTAAAAGCCGTTTTACGTCGGCGCTGTGGAGTCCTGTCGTAGGCTCATCCAAGATGTAGAGCGTCTTGCCAGTTGCACGACGGGATAACTCGGTCGCGAGTTTAATGCGTTGTGCTTCACCGCCACTAAACGTTGTGGCTGGCTGTCCAAGACGAATGTAGCCCAGGCCAACTTCAACAAGCGTATCTAGTTTACGTGCAATTGATGGAACGTTTTTAAAGAAATCCGCAGCCTGCTCGACAGTCATTTCAAGCACGTCACTAATCGTCGCGTCTTTGAATTTGATTTCAAGTGCCTCGCGGTTGTAGCGTTTGCCCTTACACTCATCGCAGGTAACATATACGTCTGGCAGGAAGTGCATTTCAATCTTGATCACACCGTCACCCTGACAGTTTTCACAGCGGCCACCTTTTACGTTAAAGCTAAAACGACCGGCTTTATACCCGCGAATATTCGCTTCAGGCGTACCAGCAAACAGCTCGCGAATTGGCGTAAATACGCCCGTATACGTTGCCGGGTTAGAACGCGGAGTTCGCCCGATGGCAGACTGGTCAATAACGATTGCTTTATCGAGGTGTTTTATGCCTTCGATATTTTCGTGTGCACCCGGTACGACATGCGAACGGTGAAGCCTTGCCGAGAGTTCTTTAGCCAAGATATCGTTTACGAGTGTTGATTTACCACTGCCACTGACACCACTAACAACAGTAATGACGCCCAGCGGGAAACTGACATCAATATTTTTAAGGTTGTTTTCTTTGGCGCCGCGAATAACAAGACTTCGGTCTTTTACGACCGTACGACGCTTTTTAGGGACATCGATCTTTTCAGTACCCTTTAAATAACGCCCCGTAATACTATCTTTATTATTCGCAACTTCTTCAGGCGTGCCCGCAGCGACGACGTTCCCACCCGCCACACCAGCACCTGGACCAATGTCTAATAGATAGTCTGCATGACGAATCGTGTCTTCGTCGTGTTCAACGACCAGCACGGTATTACCTAAATCACGAAGGTGTTTAAGCGTCGTAATTAGGCGGTCGTTATCGCGTTGGTGCAAACCGATTGACGGTTCGTCTAGTACGTACAGAACGCCTTGCAGACCAGACCCAATCTGGGTCGCCAAACGAATACGCTGCGCTTCACCACCCGAAAGCGTATTGGCGGCACGTGAAAGTTCAAGATAATTCAGTCCAACGTTACTCATAAAACCAAGTCGTGCCGTAATTTCTTTCATAATCTGACGCGCAATAAATAGTTCGCTGTCAGATAATTTCAATGTGTTTTGGAATAGATCAAGTGCAGAATCAACGCCAAGATCACAAATATCCATGATGCTTAGATCATGTACGGTAACCGCTAAAACGACAGGTTTTAGCCGCGCGCCGTTACATGCATGACAGCGGCGTTCGCGCATAAAACGCTCGATATCTTTTCGCATAAACTCACTGTCAGTTTCTTTGTGGCGGCGTTCAAGGTTTGGAATAACGCCTTCGTATGTTGATTCATAGTGGCGACCACCCCCCAGGTTAACTGTGTATTTTTGCGTACCAGTTCCATACAGGATTTTTTCCATATCCTGCTGCGTTAGCTCGCTCACGGGAACTTGCAGACTAAAGCCATGTTCTTCGCCAACTTTAGCAAGGCGTTTCATGTACCACGCGTCGCTATTCACACGGTTGTACGGACGAATCGCGCCTTCTGCAATCGTCAGATTCGGATTAAACACCAGATCAGGATCAACCTCCAGGCGACTGCCTAGTCCGGTACAAACAGGACATGCACCTTGTGGAGCGTTAAAACTGAATAGCCGAGGTTCTAGTTCGGGTATTTCCTCGTTTGGGTGATCAATACAGGCATATCGCTGGCTAAACGTCACGATATCGTCTGATTCTACGTTCAGCAGTTCAACGACTCCTTCAGCAAGCTCTAACGCTTGTTCGACGGACTGCGTCACGCGTCCAAGCATCTCGCCGCTCATTGCGATACGGTCAACCACGATTTCAATATTGTGCTTGTAGCTTTTTGCGAGTGTTGGAAATTCGTCAAGCGCGTAGACGACGCCGTCAACACGGGCACGGGCAAAACCAAGGCGACGGTATTGTTCAGGAATATGAGCGAATTCACCCTTTTTGTCTTTGATAACAGGCGCAAGAATCATCAGGCGCGTACCGTCAGCAATCTTCATAATTTCGTCAATGATTGCCTGTGGCGTACGACGCGAGACTTCTTTGCCGCATACAGGACAGTGCGGTACGCCGATACGCGCAAACAAAAGGCGCATATAATCGTAAATTTCGGTTACCGTCGCAACGGTTGATCGCGGGTTGCGACTGGTAGATTTTTGATCAATAGAAATCGCAGGGCTTAGACCCTCAATCGAATCGACATCGGGTTTGTCCATAATACCCAAAAACTGCCTGGCGTAGCTCGAAAGGCTTTCGACGTAGCGGCGTTGTCCTTCTGCGTAAATGGTATCAAAAGCAAGCGATGATTTACCGCTTCCTGATAGACCAGTAATGACGACAAGCTTATCTCTTGGAATCTCAACTGAAACATTTTTTAGGTTGTGCTCGCGAGCACCAGTAACACGAATAACCTCTGGCATAACGCCTTATTATAGCACGGTTTAGCAAGTCTTATCCAGTCCGCCGGGCAACATCGTGCTTATCGTTGCAGGTGTCAGGCGCGAATGCTATATTGGTGTGAAGTTCGTTTACTAAAAGAGGTGCGGAAACATGAAAAACCCATACACAATCGTTGCGTTATGCTTAATCGGCATCGCATTTTTCCTAAAAGCCGGCGTTGCGAATGCATTGCTACTGTTTTTGTTAGTAGGCGCTATTCCTGGAACGTCGTATAACGTTCCGGCAGCAGGTATGTTGTTCATTGTTCTAGTACCCGTGTGGCTTGTCCTTGTACGGATTACAATGCTAGAATCTGTCCAAGCCTGGATCAAGAACCAAATCAATCGTGGCAGCGCTACGCAAAAGAAACGTTTGCCCCGTAAACGTTTCGAGCAGGTCTAGGGCGCTTCCGCGTCAGAAACGTCAACTGGCAAAACGCTTTCAGCCCAAAGCTGTAATTCCTGCAAAATAAATTGCTTATTATCATCTGTTTCCGTTGCCGCGAGACGCTGCAAGGATTTTGTGAATACAGGAAGTTGCGCAGTAATGTGGTTTGAGCGCCACTCTTCCCACGCGCGCGCTTCGTCTTCGCTGAGAATCCCTGGGAAATTACGTGCTTTATAGTGAAGTAAAAGTGGAGCAAGCCGGTCATCACTAAATTCAGGATTAAAATCAGCCAGTTCACGCTCAGATGCGTTTCTGACCGTCTCGCACCTTAAACGGTCCCTGTCGTTCAAAAATCCGTCGTAAAGTTTTGCTTCCGGATCGGATGCCTTTTTAAATTCAGGGCGGTTTTCAAATAATGAACGGATATTCTCGGCAAAATGCGGAGCTGACAGGAGTAGTTTCTTGTTCTTTTCAATCATTGCTTTATCGAGATGAATGCGGTTCCAGCCGTCACTTTGTTCCAGTACGCCAACGGGCGCAACCGCAGGTACTCGATTATATTGCAATTCCTTAACGGGAAGTTTTTGAAACCCCTCGCTCTTTCGCTCTTCCCAGGTGGCATAAAACTTCTTTTTAATATCTTCCATGCTAAGATTTATAAAATCCGCTGGGTCATACCGAAGATCATACACGACGACATTGCTGTTTTTACCACTCGTTAACGGAAAAGCGATGGTCGTTTTGTCATGCTCACTGTCGTAGCGTCCGCTTGTATAGACAAATGGTTTTTTATCATCCAAATTAACCAGTGATTGTACTTTTTTCTTGTCGCGCATCGTAAAAAGATAGTCGTATAGTTGCGGCTGTTTTTCTTTGATCAATTTTGCAACAGCGATCAATGCCTCTACATCGCTAAGTGCATCATGCGCTTTGAGGTGATCAATTCCATTTTCTTTCGTGAGCAGCTCCAGACGGTTCGTAGGTTTTCCATCAACAACTGGCCAGGTTATACCATCGGGGCGTAAAGCCCTTGTCATACGGACAACATCAAGCATGTCCCACCTTGAACGTCCATCCTTCCAACTCCATTCGTAAGGATCGCGAAACGTTCGCCAAAAGAACGCCCTGATAAATTCGTCGTCAAACCGAATATTATTAAATCCAATTGTTACCGTATCCGGCGTAAAGATTTCATCTTGCAAGAAAGTAGCGAATTCCGCTTCTGTCAGACCATCTGCCTGGGTAGATTGAGGAGTAATTCCCGTCACCATCAATGCCTCCGGGGCTGGTATCGTATCCTCGGTTAGTTTTACGAGGACATTGTGTGATTCGCCAATCTGGTTAAAACCAGTATCCGTACGAATACCCGCAAATTGCATAATTCGGTCATTTCGAGGGTCAAGCCCGCTTGTTTCTAAGTCGTAAAAAAAGAAAGTTTGAGACATAAGGTTTATTATACGCTAAAAACAAAAACTCGCTGATTAGCGAGTTACGGAACTGGATTAAATTATCACAGTTGGATATAGCCGAAGCGTACAGAGACCGGACCAGGCACGAGCCGCAGGGAGTTGATCCCTGCGAACTCATGCCTGGTAGGCGATCTGCGGACGGTATCGTCGAGCACCGGAAGTATCCGGCGTCGGTCGACCGCGTCCACAGCGCCTCGGGCAGTCTCAGAATGGGTGTCGTCCGGACGTACCCGTGTCATGCAGACCGCATGGCACTTCGGTGGGTACGCCCTTGGCCGATCGTTCGTACATCTCGTTCCCTTCAGACATTCGTGCGTGTTGGCGTCCGTCGTGACGCCGCTCGCCGCTCTTTCTTCTTTGGTCGCCTAAAAGATTAGTACTAGGTAAAACCAGCTTCGGGGTGAAGCAATTTCGCCTCCTTCACTAATACCATTATTAAACCGACAGGGAATGGCCACGGTTGGCCGTAGTACTACGCCCGAATCCTGACAATTGTCCGAGGTATCCGTCGTAGATTTCTATCTACTATTCATAAATAGAAATCTACGACGGATGCTATATCCAACTTGTGAATGTACTACAGAAGTTTTCACACAATCTGATAGTGTTATACACAATAACACACAAATAGAATTATGTCAATACTATTCTGTGGGCGGTTATTGTTCTAGTAGGGTAAACTCATGGCCACCAATTTCGATGACACTATCGCCTACCGCGCCTGCGCGAGACAGTTCGTGGTTTACACCTAATTTTTTCAAGATATCGCGAAGACGATTTACCCCTTCGAAATTACTAAAATCAGTCCGTCGGGCAAATTTCTCAACCTTATCCCCACGCACGACAAAATGACCAGTCTCTTCGTCTTTTGTCACTGTCCAGGCATCAGCAATCTGGTTATCCGTAAGGCGGATCGTCACAAGATCGTCGTCGTCAGCATCAATTTCTTTTTCGATGCTTCGGATTGCTTTTACCTTGCTATCCAAGGCCCGAAGTACTTCCGTAAGTCCCTGATGAGCACTTGATGAAATAACAAATACGTCAGCACCGTTTTCAGTTGCTTCTTTAACCGCATCAACTTGCATTGCAACAATCTCATCATCCAGGCCTTCAGCCTTTGTTAACGCGATTACTTCTGGACGAGTGAGTAGTTCCGGACTGTAGCTCGCAAGCTCTAGGCGGATTGTTCGATATGCAGCTGCTATATCATCGCTATAGATATCAATAAGATGCAGCAGGACCGCTGTACGTTCGACATGACGAAGAAATGCGTCACCTAGGCCTTTGCCTTCGCTAGCGCCTTCTATAAGCCCTGGGATATCAGCGATAAGTAAACTGGAGCTGTCGATGTCCGCGACTCCAAGGTTTGGAGTTAGGGTTGTAAATGCATAGTCGGCAATTTCCGGACGAGCGTTGCTTACGACGGATAGAAAGGTTGATTTACCTGCATTAGGGAATCCGACCAAACCTACATCCGCAAGCAGCTTTAATTCAAGCTCTGCTTCAAACGTGTCACCAGCTTCGCCTAATTCCGCCATGCGGGGAGTCTGACGGATAGATGATTTGAAGTGTGCGTTTCCAAATCCACCATCACCACCCTTAGCGATCACCACCTCTTGTCCATTTTCAGTAAGATCGGCAATTATTTCACCGTTACGCTTCACTAGCGTACCCATTGGAACTTTGATGCGCAAAGCTTCGCCAGATTTGCCACGCTGATTCTGCTTACTGCCATTACTGCCAGCCGGAGCCTTTAGTTCTGGTTTGTATCGAAAGTCGATAAGTGTGTTGAGATTTTCCGTAGCGACAAAGATAACGTCGCCGCCTTTCCCGCCGTCACCACCGTCAGGTCCGCCTTTATCTACGTAAATTTCCTGACGAAAACCAACGGCACCGTTGCCGCCTTTTCCTGCAGAAATAAAAACTTTGGCGGTATCTACAAACATTCTTACCCAGTATAACAAAATCGCCCCTGATTTGACAGGGGCGATTCGATTTATACAATATTTTGACTAGTGAATATAGTAGAAGCTACCAACCTGCGACGCAGGAATTGTTCGCTCATCGACAATATTACCTTGCCAGTTGTAGTTCATTTCCGTCACCGTAACGCTTCCGTCAGCGTTAACGCTTTCGACAACCGCAACGTGACCATACCCACCACCGTTCTGCATGACCGCACCAGCTTCTGGTTTTTGGTCAACACGGAATCCGTTGGCAGATGCGTTAGATGCCCAGGTTGCAGCATTTCCCCAGAAGCTTCCGACAGGTCGTCCAAGCTTTAGGCGGCGCTCATAGGCGTACCATGTACAGTTGTTACGGGCATAGCCGTTACCTGGTGAGCTCGGTGAGCTATCCCTATAAAGGGTTCGCATATTTCCACCTATATAACCACCAGCGCTAAATGAAAGGTATACACCGTACGACGAAGAGCGTGGGGCAACATACCCTGGGCGTTCTGTTTCTGGTAGTGCACCGCCAGGGATAATCAGCTTCTTACCTACTTGTGGCGCGCCTAGTTCAAGGTCGTTAAATGCAACCAAACGATTTTTGTCGGCATTATACTTAGATGCGATAGAATCGATCGTATCACCAGTTTTGACCGTATAGAATACACCGTCCAAGGGTGGAATCGTAAGGTCTTTCCCTGCTTCTATAGCGTCCGAGTTAAGATCATTAGCCCATTTGACTGTGGTTGCAGAAATACCAAACTGAGCTGCAATAGCTGGGATCGTGTCACCAGCTTTGGTGATATAGTGTCTAACCGCACGACCATCAGCCGAAGGCTGAATAATTTGTGGTTTGGCAATAATGTCATTTTGCGTTTGTGTCAATTCCCCTGCAACCGCTAAGGAAACAGAGAGGTTGGCAATGTTAGGAGCGATTGATAAATCGCCGCGCTCAGCAATACCAGCTGCAACGTTTGTTGCGACAAGCTGGTCAACTGAAGGTTGGTCAAATGACCGTGTAGGATTCAAATTATCACTTGGAACGACAGCATTTGCTATGCTGTCAGCTTTTTGTGGCGGCTGGTAGCCAATGGCAACCATTGACATGATAAGCAAGAAAACACCAACATAGGCAGCTATAGTGGTTGACTTGGGACCGCGCCTAGCTCTTTTAGAACTGACACGATGACGAGCAAACACTTGTTGTTTTAACTCAGCAGTTGTCGCTTGGGCAGAGCCCATAGCGGATTCAAACTTACTAATTATTGTTCTCCTGCCTGTTGCATTACTGCAAAGGCGTCTACCTTACTTTGTCTTTCTTCTCGCAAATAGAACAGGGTACGTGTGTCGACCGATTTCATTAATGATATTAGGTGAAAATGTTCTAAGTTCAGTACCCGTAACGACATTTGTCGGTAGGCTCATTCATGATCTGTGCTTCCCACTCGCATATGAGGCCGTTAGCCGCATTAGTAGACAGAGTCATCAATGTGCTGTCATTAATTGTATCAGCTATTGCAAAGTATGTCAATTTATTTTATGGTTATAAAAAATTGTCAAGTTTACGGTATTAAACACTTCACCTTACAGTGGTCACGAATGTTTGCTTCGTGCTCCTCGTTTGTGCGTGCAAAATAGGTTACATCGTCATCACCGCTTAAGAAGTAAAGATAATCACCACTTGCAGGGCCGGCAACAGCCTCTAGAGCAGAGAGACCAGGAGTAGCTATCGGTCCTGGAGGTAATCCAGGGTATTTACGGGTGTTATACGGTGAATCCAGACTTGGAGAGGGGTCTACGCCTAGTTTTTTTGCCGCATATTGATAAGTGACATCCGACCCAAGTGCCATACCGCTGTTAAGCCGCGAGTAAAAGACCTGTGCTACTTGTTTTTGATCATTTTTGTTTGAAACTTCCCGCTGAATAATAGAGGCGAGAGTAATTCCCTGATACAAATCCAATCCATGCGCTTTAAAGCCATCAATGAGGTTATTTTCGGTAATAGTCGAGTAATACTCATCAAATGTCTTGGTAAGAATATCTTCGACTGTCGCGCTACTGCTAAAATTATATGTTTCCCCGTAAATGTATCCCTCTAGGTCAGCAGACTCAGGCTTATCTTGGAATAGAGGATGCGTATAATTTTTGTTTAACGCGGCATCTACCTCCGCTTCACTATAGCCAGCAGCAATTAACTTGGTACGATTTTCGGCAAGCGTTGCACCTGGGAGAAATGTTAAGTTAAATTCATCCGTTCTACCAGATACGATATGCCCGACTATGTCTTCTGTTGATTCTGAAGGGGACAAATTATATGTTCCTGCCTGAAGCGTTGCACGCTTCCCTGTTATTCGTGTGTATATATCAAACGCGAACTGACTACGAATAAGCTTTTTTTCCTCAAGAAGCCGCGCAATCTGTGCAGGTGAACTTCCCGATACGATTTCTACCCGGGTACGGCTTTTGTCATTACTATTTACGGGGGTAAGAGAAGCTTTGTACCACGTTAGTCCGCCCAACGTTAAAATGGCCAAAAGCGCAACGATTCCCCCGGTAATCCATAATACAAGCCGTTTTCGGCTCTTTTTAGGTGGTTTTACGTCTAAAACAGGTGGCTGAAGGTCTGGCGCGACCTGCTGTAACCGTTGAGCCGCAATGGGCGCATTAGGACTCATGGAAGGATCAGTAGGCCTCAGGGGAGTATTTTGAGGCCCTAGGGGTCGTTTTTGAGGCTTAAAACCGTCCATTATAATCTCTCCAGGAAATCCTGCAGGATAATTGTGGCTGCCTGAGCATCAATGTCTCCCTTTGTATAGGGTTTACCTTGCGCTTTTAGGCGCTGTTCAGCTAGGACACTCGTCAAAGATTCGTCCTGAAAAACAATATTTGATGCCATATCGCGGAGTTGTTTAGCAAACTCTTCAACATATGCAGTCTGTGCGGTTGGTTCTCCGGATTGGTTACGAGGATAGCCGACAACGATTGTATCCGTATTTTCATTAACAACCAGTCGTGCGATCTGCTCAACTTCAGTCCCGTCAACTTCTATTGTTTCAAAAGGAATCGCAATACGCACACCACTATCACCAACAGCGACGCCAATCCTTTTCTCGCCTACATCTAGTGCGAGGTATGATTTACTTTGACTCATTCAGATTAAATTCTACAGAAATACGTTTCACATCGTTCGGCGCGCTATTCACCCAGAAAGGAGAGAATTTAACATCTACATTATCTACTCCTGGAATTGATTCGATATTTGACTGGATATCTCCGTAGCGCTTGCCTTTTGCTGCGTTTTTAATCGCATCGTCATTAATTTTTGGTCCAACCTTTGCGTTAGCGACAATATTTGCACTGAATCCACCTTGGACTTCGGTCACATTCGTGAATGTCGCCTTGTCCTTGCCGTTGTCATAAACGCGCTGCTCATCTTTACCTTCTAGTTGTTTTGCAAAATAATCGTCCAGGTAGTGGCTAACTTCGGATTTGTTAACACCCATCAAACTATATGTCACGCTACCGGCTAATTTTGCCTTGCCTCCAGATGCTTCTTCTCCGACGACTGGACTTGGCTGGACTTGGCTTCGATCCGCTTTAAAGGTAGCATCGAGGACAACACTGCTTGTTTTCAGCTGATCATTCAATTGTTTTTTAATACTGTCATTATTCTGTGTAGCCAATTGTTCGTTGGCTTTTTGCACATCCTCAGCAGTGACAACAGTAATTGTCTTGTCAGTTCCCCCGGATGTAGTACTCGTAAGGCTCGCTGAAGCACTCGACGGTGCGCCACCCATACTACCTGAAGCGCCGTTATACTTTGTACCAGCTGCCGCGGCAGTTACGCCGACAGTTACGCTTCCCGCACATGCCGTAGGGAAACAGCTCCCACCTACGGTGCTGGCAGGAATAGTCGCATCACTATTTGTCGTAAACACCAGTCCGCTACTCGTCGTTAATTGTGACCCGGCGGGAACAACCGTAGGATTCAAAGATTGCTTCGATAGACTCACCGTCCCGGTCGCTTTTTCTCCTACTTCCTTCTTGCCTGTCGCGTCAAATGACAGGTTTGCATCTTGTTTTTGCTGCTTACTAGTAGTTTTGATCGTACTTGTCGTAAGGCTCGTTGTCCCGTCTGAAACAAGATTCACCTTGGCGTTTGCCGAAGCGTCGGTGGTTCGCGCGCTAATAATAACCGTTGCATGAGGCGCAAAAAAGATTGCCCAGACAAAAAACGCGATTAAAACGAGGACTCCGCCTGCGATAAGAACGACTTTTTTACGAAACGTACTAAAGTTAGGTACTTTTACGCCGCTTTTAGTACGTGGCTTACCAGGAGCTTGCCCTGGAGCGGGAGGTAAAGCATGAGCTGGTTTTTCAGCCGCGTTTTCACTTAGCACTGCTTCGATAGCAGCGCTCGTTGATCCGTCTGCGGATGCTTTTTGATCAGCTGTTCGCGCTAACTCGCCGACTGGTAATTGCGCGCCGTCAATAATATCATCGCCATCATCAATATCAAGCGCGGGGATCTCAGCAAGTTCAGGTTTACTCTGTAGATTCTTGGCAACTGGGATTTTCGCAGCCGCGGCAAGCGCACTAAGCGCTGCATTATTGCTAATCAAAACAAGATGTTTATCATTTTGGGTTGCCGCGCGTGATAATAGATGTAAATTGACTGCACTCTGTAAAACGCCTACGCGCTTAGGCGGAACGAGTGCGACGATCTTTTCTTTAGAACCTTTAACTTTACCGATAATAGCGGTAATGTCATCTTCTACGTCTATGTAAATTACATCTTTATTCATGTTTATATTCGTAAAATTCGATTAAGCTTATCCTTGATGGTATCTGCATCACTACTACCCACTATTGTATCATAGCCAACCCTTAGAAGGCCCATGGCCGTGATGAAAGTATGATCATTTGCGGCACCGGTCGTATCGGTAATGCCGACTACTTCGCTAGGCGAAATATGCTGAACGGTTGGGCGTTTCGTGAATGGTAATTCTTTGTACCAGTCACGTTCGGATAATGCCTCGACAAGTTTTGTCAGGCTCGCACCACCCCCACATAGTAAAATTCGATTTGGAAGATGATCGACAGAGTCAAACTCGCCAAGCGCAAGTTCTACTCCTGCAAGCCACACATCAAGCGTCTTATCGATCGCAGCGTTTGCTTCTTTAGCGACACTCGCCTTGATCTGCGTACTATCAATGTTCACCTTTAGTTTTTCAGCATCGTTATAGGTAAGGTCCATTTCGCTCGCGATTGTCCTAGTGAAGCTTCGTCCACCAATACCAAACATTTTGGTGCCTTCAACGCCACCGTCATTTACGACAGCGATATCCGTTGTTCCACCACCGACATCGGCTAGGATTGCCGTAAAGTTACTGCTGGCATCTGCCCCTAGGACCGCACGGCTGACAGCGAATGGTTCAGCGGCAACGGCAACTAATTCCAAAGCTAGCTCGTCAGCAACACGTTCAAGCGCTCCGATATGCACCATCGGCGCAAAAGCGGTATATATTTGGACAGCAACATCACGTCCCTGAAAACCAATCGGATTTGATACTTTGTAGCCATCAATATGAATACTGACGAGGGCACTGTTCACTAGTTTTACTTCGACTTCTTCATTACCTGTTTCAAGCGCAATCTGTTTTTGCGCTTTACCCTGAGCACGTTCTTGGACTTTCTCGATGATAAATTCCATTTCGGCAACATCAAGTGGACGGTCTGGCTGTGGTCGGCGGTAGCGGATAGTATTTGTGACGCCTTTTACTAGTTCACCAGCTATTCCGATAACCGCGCGCTTTACTTGCAGGCCTGCTTGGTCCTCGGCTTCGCTTAACGCTTCTTCACAGTTGCGGACAACTCCGGAAATATCCGCAATTGCGCCTGAGTGCATGTCGCTGATATCTTGCCTGGAACGGCCAACCCCGACGATTTCCAATGTGTCATCTTTTTGCTGGGCAATAAGCGCCTTCACGAATTCCGTTCCAATATCAAGTGCTACAACATAGTCGCCGTCAGTCTTAGCTTTTGCCCTAGAGAGTAATTTTTCGAAAACCATAATTAGTATCATTATATACCATATGGCCAGATAGCAACACTATAGCCCTTCAGCTTATTGTTGCTTTTTATATTTATATATGATATAGTGTTATTATTCGTTTTTCCCATTGTCTACCGTCGCGTAGGAGAGAGTAATGAAGTTGCAGATCGGATACTGCACAGGGTGGCTCGCTGCGTATGGTGTCATCGTTGGCATCATCGGAGTAGGTTTCTGGTTCGCAGCGGGTGCTCACGCCGCTACGACCAACTCGATGAGCATGCTGTGGTGTGCGGCCATCGGCGATGAGCCGCTGAATGCCCCCGCATGCGCGCCGGCTCGCGTCGACCTCTTTAGTGAGGTGTTCGTGAAGACGCTTGCGCTCGCCATCCCCATCGGACTGACGTTCATCGTCGTCGGGACGATCATCTTCCTGCGGTTATTCAACCGCAAGGAAGCCGCTGCGTAGCAGACTCCACCTACAACCAACGCCGTTCACGACTAGACGAAAGTGATG
>Ga0193717_1000138_pt1 | contig 70915 bp, 63 predicted proteins | sample U2c2metaG_FD_145900 | JGI IMG/M metagenome (GOLD analysis project Ga0193717, IMG submission 145900) | Soil microbial communities from a riparian zone of the East river system, Colorado, United States - U2c2 | ecosystem: Environmental > Terrestrial > Soil > Riparian zone | place: USA: East River... | reverse complement strand
ACATCCTCGACACCGGCCTCACGTTGAGCTATCTACGCGGCCTCATGCTCCAGCACAAGCCCGCCTCCCTCAAGATCGCCAGCTGTCTCGACAAGCCCGAGCGCCGCCTCGTCCCCATCGAAGCCGACTACGTTGCCTTCAAGATCCCAAACCAGTTCGTCGTCGGCTACGGCATGGACTACGCCGAACGCTACCGCGGCGTCGCCGACATTCGCCTCTTCCCCGAAAATAGCTAGATCTAAAAAAATACTTGCTTTGGCGGCCAATAGGCTATAGAAAGATCCCCCGGCCCAAATTAAGTCTTCGTCAAGCAAGGGAAGTCTATGGCACCGCCACGAAATCATGCAGGAGATCCTGCTGTTAACTCAGAGTCCTCGGAACCTCTAAGTGTCACAAAGATTGAAGCTTTTGGGATAAAGCTGGAAATTCCTTTGCCCAAGTGGTCGGTCGCGGCTCTCGGAACCGTTCTGATTGCGGCTGCACTCGGAGGATCCGCATACTATGGGATCACCAAGGTCAGTAATTCCGCTTTTGTCCCGCAGGACCAGCTAAATATCTATGAGGAAGACACGTACCATCAAACCAGCGAGCCGGAAAAGTCAAAGGAAATCCGAAAAGAGACATTCGCCGACGGCACGACCACAGTCGAAGTCGATCACTTTATGAGCGACGGATGCGTAAAAGTCGTTCGTTTCAATGAAGCGACTCACAGCGGTGGCAGTAGATGGATATTTGGAGAAAATGCTCATACAAAGGGTCGGCATCCAGATGCTTCCTTGAAGATTCCAGAGGAATCATTGGGAAACCAACAAATCGAAATAGCGTTGAACTCACTGGCTGATAAAAACCACAGTGGGGCTGACTTCACATTAGCGGCTTTTCAGGGCCATTGCATGGACCCGCATCCTGGTCAGTTTACCTACTTCAATCAACCGGTTAATCAGTGCCTTATTCAAGTGTGGCGGACCTTCCAGGATGGTTGCGTTCACTATCAATTTTTCAATCCATGCACTGGCTCCTGGGATATCTATCCCAATGGAGCGCCGCACGTGACTTGGACAAGGTGTATCCACTAGGGACCAGTCTCAGTAGGAATGCCAAGCTCCCTGTCACCAGCTCATAACTCCGATCCTGACTATCGCCTCAGCGGCCGCTTGAACTCGTAGCCGCAGAGGCGATAGTCTCCTGAAGCTTCAATTCAAACACTCCCGCCAGCAACTCATAACTCCGCAGCCGTTTCGCATGATCCCAGACAATCGTATTCACAATCAACTCACCAATCCCCAACTCCCCCGCCATCTGCTCCAGCCGTCCCCTCACAAACTCAGGAGTCCCCACAAAATACCGTGGCCACTCCCCCTCCTCCATAGGAATATCCCCCAACAGCCGCAACTCCCGCAAAGCATCCTCCGGCGAAGCCACCGGCCGCCGGTCCCCCAGCCGAATCCTCCGCTGCAGCACCCTCACGCTCGAAGCCAGATACTCCGCCTCTTCCTCGGTCTCCGCGCAGATCACCCCCACCGCCACCGTAGCCTCCGGCCTCTCCCGGCGAGCTCCGCCCCGGAATCCCCGCATATAAGTCTCAATCGCCGCCCGCGTAGCCACCGGGCTGAAGAAGTGGGCAAACGAATAAGGCAGCCCAAACTCCACCGCCGCAGCCGAGCTCCACATACTCGACCCCAGCATCCACACATCCGGCCCACCCGGCATCTCCGGCGAAACCCGTATCTTCGAAAACGGATGGCTCTCCGAAAAATTTCCCTCCAGAAACGCCAGCAGCTCGCTCACCTGTTCAGGAAAATCATCCACTTGAGTAGCCTTGCGATTTCTCCGCAGAGCCATCGCCTCCATGGGCCCACCTCCCGGAGCACGCCCAATCCCCAGGTCCACCCTCCCCGGATAAAGCGCATGAAGCATCCTGAAGACCTCCGCCACCTTCAGCGACGTGTAGTGCGGCAGCATGATCCCGCCCGACCCAATCCTGATCCGCTCCGTCTCCGCGCCGATCCGCGCCAGCATGATCTCCGGAGCCGTACACGCCAGCGTATCCATCGCATGGTGCTCCGACATCCAGAACCGCGTGTAACCCAGGGCATCCACCCGTCGCGCCAGTTCAATCGAATGCTGCAAAGCCTGTCCTGGAGTACTCCCCATCGGAACCGGCGACTGATCCAAAACTGACAGCCGCAAACCACTCTTCAATCCATCCAAACTCATTCCGGTTAGATGTCCCCCCTCCACAAAACGACCCAGAACTCCTCCCATATCAGTAGCCCTTGCCCTTTCCTTTGCTATTGTCGTTGCCGTTGCCGTTGCAGTTACAGTTGCCGGTGTCCTTGTCGCTGCCGTTGCCTTGTCGCCGCCGTTGCCCTTGTCGTTGCCGTTGCCGTTGTTTGTTTTAGCCGTCATCCTGAGCGAAGCGAAGGATCCCGAAGGTCTCGATTCGCCACAATCCCCGAACCTTTCCAACAACACACCCCTTCCTTGCTGCTGCCTGTTCTCCTCAACTCATGAAGAAACCGCCAAATTCCTTGTCAAGCCCCCAACCCACCTAAACCAATAGAAACAAACGACATTTCCGTTGCCTATAAGTATCCCTCCATTCGTTACACTAGATACAGAATCAAGAAAGCCCCAGCCAAAGGCCGGGGTTTTCCTATTGCCACCCGTAACTTCAATCAGGAGACGAATTTATCCATAACCCATTTACTTGCACGACTTTGCAGACAGCACCCATCGCAACTAAATGATTCCAAGCACTTTACGCCAAAATAGGGGGGAGGGGGGTACCCCCGACCCAGCATACCCAGCCAGCTCCCACGCCGGTATGATAGAAATAGCCGGCGCCGACTCCACTTACGCCGAAGGAGCACCCTTGAGCACCCTGTCTATCTCTGAACCTCTCCCAACGGGTCCCGACAAATTCGACGCAGCAGCCTTCGCAGCCCACACCCTCACAACACCCCAGAACCTCGCTGCCGTCCTCGACCACACGCTACTCAAGCCCGATGCCACGCGGACCCAGGTACTGCAACTCTGCCACGAGGCCGCCCAGTACCGCTTCGCCTGCGCCATGGTGAACCCCACCTGGGTCTCGCTCGCCGCAGCAGCCCTTGTCGGCACCAGCGTCCCCGTCGGCGTCGTAATCGGCTTCCCCCTGGGAGCGACGCTCTCCAGTTCGAAGCGCGATGAGACGGTTCGCGTCCTCAAGCACGGAGCCCATGATGTCGATATGGTCCTCAACATCGGCATGTTGAAGTCCGGTCAGTCGAGCGACTACGAAGCAGTGAAGCAGGACATCCGCGGCGTCGTCGAGCTCGCCCATGGGTCGGGAGCCATCGTCAAGGTCATCCTCGAGACCTGCCTGCTCACCTTCGAGGAGAAGCTGCGCGCCTCCGAGCTGGCTCTTAGCGCCGGCGCGGACTTCCTGAAGACCAGCACAGGCTTCTCGACCGGCGGAGCCACAGCCGACGACATCGGCCTGTTGCGCGGAATGGCCGGCCACCGTGCCGGAGTGAAAGCCTCCGGTGGCATTCGCTCATTAGCCGACGCCAGCACCATGCTCCGGGCGGGAGCCTCGCGCATCGGTGCCAGCGCCAGCGTCAAAATCGTCTCCGAACTAGCCGGTCAGGCAGATGGATCCACCACGCCAGCCGCTGGCTATTGACCCTGGAGGAACCCTTGAAAGCAACGGTCTCCCCACAGCCTCCACAGTAGTATCATCGGCTCTTCTGATGTCCACCGCCCACAAACCTCGCCGGACAGCCTCCCCTCCGGCTGCACCGGACACCTCGCCCGAGCACCACTTCGAAGGTGACTATCGCCCCCCCGCGCAGGAGACCGGGCAGCCGTCCCAACCAACCAACATCTGGGTTGAGCCCCTGCAGGTCGATTTTCTTCACAACCTCGCAGATGCCCTGAACACCACACTCGATCTGAACACCCTGATGCACCGTGTCGCCGACCTCGTTCGCGCCGTCATCGACTACCGCATCTTCGCCATCCTGCTGATCAACGACCGCACCCAGGAGCTCTGGATGCGCTTCCAGATCGGCCATTCCCCGGAGATCGAGCGCGTGCGCATCAAGACAGGCCGAGGCGTCGTGGGACAAGCAGCCCTCCAACGCAAGTCCCTGTTGATCGAGGATGTGGCGAAGTCGGAGCACTATGTCGCGGCTAACCCCAACGTCCGCTCCGAGCTGGCTGTACCGCTCATCGTGAAGAACAAGGTCATCGGCGTGCTCGATATCGAGTCCGAGACGCCCGCGTTCTTCACGGCCGAGCACCAACGCCTGCTGGAACTCGTCGCCTCGAGGATGGCGATCGCGGTAGAGAATGCACGCCTCTACACTCGCGTCTCACGTCAGGCGCAGACGCTGACTGTCCTGAATGAGATATCGCGCGAGATCACGAGCATCCTCGATCTTGACGATCTGCTGGAGCGCATCGGCCACCTGCTGAAGCGCGTAATCGACTTCCAGATGTTCACCATCCTGCTGTGGAACGACCGCACACAACAGTTCGAGCACCGCTTCTCCACCCGTTATGGCGAGCGCGTGACCCGCGAGCGCACCATCACGCTGGGCAAAGGAATCATTGGCACGGCAGCCGAGCAGCGAGAGCCAATCCTTGCCCCAGATGTTCGCAAAGACTCCCGCTATGTCGCCGAAAACCCGGAGACGCGTTCGGAGCTCTCCGTGCCCTTGATCTACAAGGGCCAGGTGATCGGAGTACTCGACCTGGAGCATACGCGTGTCAACTACTACAACGAGGACCACATGCGCACGCTCTCCACGCTCGCGGCGCAAGTAGCCATCTCGATTGCGAACGCCCGCCTGTATCAGCGGATACATGAAGAGGAACAGCGCATGGAGCGCGACCTGGAGATGGCACGCAAGGTGCAGCTTAGACTGATGCCATCTCGGCCGCCCAAACTCGTGCGCGCCGAGATCGCTGCCCAGTTCCTTGCTGCACGCTCCATCGGCGGAGACGTCTACGACTTTCTCGACTATGGCCCGGGGCGCACTGCCCTGGCCGTGGGAGACGTCAGCGGCAAGGCCGCACCCGCTGCCCTATACGCAGCGCTGGTGAGTGGAATTCTCCGTTCCCTCGCACCGCAGCATCTCTCTCCGGCCGCGATGCTCGCGGCGTTGAACGACCAGTTGCAGGAGCGGAAGCTCGATTCCCAGTACGTAACCATGCTGATGGCGGTTTGGGACGACTCCAACCAGACGCTGCAGATCGCAAATGCTGGATCTGTGCAGCCAGTCTTCGTCTCGACGACGTCCAATGGTCCAGAGGTCAAGACGATTCAGGCCGAAGGCTTTCCCCTAGGACTCTTTCCTAACACTGAGTACGAGGAGTTCACCCTATCAACCCGTCCTGGCGATCTGATTGTCTTCTTCTCCGATGGCATCGTGGATGCGGTGAACGCCACAGACGAGATGTTCGGCAATGACCGCTTGAACGAAGTGCTGCAGTCCCACACCCACTCGACTGCGGCTTCCACAGTTGAGGCCATTCTGAATGCTGTCACAGACTTTCAGGCGGGCACGGACCACTTCGACGATGAGACGGTAGTGGTCCTGCGCGTCCTTTGAAACACCGCTAGTTTATGGTTCCACATCGAACTTTGAAGAATCAACCGATACCTAGGAGAAGCTGGCCATCTGGGTATTCGACTCGATCAGCCAAGCCGAGACGGGAATATTTGCAAGAGTCCTCCGATCCGGCTCCTGGCCAATAGGCTGGATGCGCAGCTTGCAACGGTATACGTTTCGTCAAGCCAACCGCAAGCAGTTACGATAAAGATAATGTCCTCTATACCAAGTATCCAGACGATTCGTCCTGCCCGTACGTTCCAGGGTTCCGTCACCGTCCCTGGCGACAAGTCCATCTCGCACCGCTATGCTCTTCTAGCTGGGCTCGCTGAAGGTACTACGCGGCTCTCTAATTTCTCCACTGGTGCCGACCCCCATTCTTCACTCGGCTGTATGGAAGCCTTGGGCGCGAGGATCGTCCACAGAGAGGACAAGACCATCGAAGTCACCGGCACGGCTGGTAACTTCATCCAACCTGCGGGGGCACTCGATTGCGGCAACTCCGGTTCGACCATGCGCATGATCGCTGGCTTGCTGGCTCCGCACCCACACACCTTCACGCTGATCGGCGACCACTCGCTTACGCTGCGTCCGATGGAGCGTATCCGCAAACCACTTATGCAGATGGGCGCGAGACTGGATCTTGTGGATGGACATGCTCCCATTACGATCCACGGAGGTCCGCTTAAGGCTATCGCCTTCGACACTCCGATTCCGTCCGCGCAGGTGAAGACGGCGGTCCTCTTCGCTGGTCTCCAAGCCGAGGGGACTACCAGCCTCAGCGAGTCTGTACGGACGCGCGACCACTCCGAACATGCCCTGCGAGCCTTTGGAGCGACGCTGACGCGTGAGGGAGAAACGCTAAGCATCGCCGGTGGCCAAAGGCTCAAGGGTATCGACGCTACGGTACCGGGCGACCTCTCCTCTGCCGCGTTCTTCCTGTGCGCTGCCCTGCTCTTTCCGGACTCCAACCTCATTCTGGACTCCATCGGGATGAACCCGACGCGAGCTGCGCTGCTCGACGTGATCTCGGCTCTCGGGGGCAAGATCAAGGTGCTCAATGTTGAGGAGCATCACGGCGAACTCATCGGCACAATCCAGGTGAATGTCGCGTCTGGAGGTTTGAAAGGCTTCGAGATCACAGGTGCGCTCTCGGCTCAGATCATCGACGAGCTACCCGTACTGGCTGCGATTGCTCCTTATACGCGAGATGGGATTACCATCCGCGACGCCAAGGAGCTGCGCGTGAAGGAGTCGGATCGCATTGCCCTCGTCGCGCAAAACCTGAAGGCCATGGGCGCCGTGTTTACCGAGTTCGAGGATGGGCTCGCCATTCCCGGCGGTCAGCAGCTTCATGGGGCGTCCATTGATTCGGGCTCGGATCACCGGATTGCGATGGCCTTCTCGATTGCGGCATTGCGCGCCAGTGGCGATACGGAGATTCATGGGGCTGAGGCGGCTGCAATCTCGTTTCCTGAGTTCTTCACCCAACTTGACTCTCTTTGCCAGCGCTAAATCCTCTTCTTATGAGGGGTGTTTCGGGGTGATCCATCTCCGATCGCGCTGCGCGAGTGCTAGGCCAGCAGACGTAGCGGTGGCGCCGGCCGTGCCAACTCCACCGCGATACCGCGCCCCGCACCTCGTGTCGGGTCCGGCAACTAGGGCGACTTTCCTGCTAATGGCCTCTCCATGTGAGCATCTCCATAGACGATTCCAATTCAACGCCGACACAGTACCGCGGTAAAAAGCACTGCCGACAAAGCTGCTGCAGCAGTGCGGACATGATTCCATGTGTTCCATGCTGCGAGATAATTCGGCCAGAAGGCAACCGCCTGTGTCGGATCGGCTATCGACGCAAGTTTGTTGTTTAGCGGAACGTTGAAAACCAAAGTAACTCCAAAGCTGCCCACCAAATAGACAAGACTCGCAACAAAAACGAGTTTTGCCTCTCCCTGGTTCCATATGAAGAGCGAGCGAACGCCCACGACCAGGCACAAAAGACCTGTGCCTACGAACGCGCTCATGAAGCTGGGATTGATTACGGTCACGTTAATGGAGTTCATTGCCGCAACACCTTGCACCGGCGGAAGGCGTCCGAGCGCTGCCATCACGAACGACGAAAATGCGAAGAAGATCCCGGCGAAGATTCCGCTGCCAATCGCCGCGACGAAAACGAGGCCAATAGCGAGGGGCGTTTTATCCACGTCAATCTCCCCACACGCCACTCGCGGCAGTGCGCTGCACGTACTCTGTGAAGTCGTGCGGTGTACGACCGAGCGCGCGCCGCACGTCGTCGGTCACGGGGGTGTTGCGGCCGTCGGGCACAGTACCAAACAGGTAGAGCACCAACTCGATCACGTTACCGGGGACCTTTGCCTGCAACAGTGCGGCGCGATAGTCTTCCGACGTAATTGAAAGGTATCGGATGTCCCGCCCCGTCATGCGCGCGATTTCTCCGATTGCGTCGGCGAACGTCAGTGCGCGCGGGCCCGTAAGCTCATAAAGCTTCCCTGAGTGGCCAGGCTGGGTCAGCGCTGCGACCGCGACGTCGGCAACGTCCTCCGCATCGACAAAGGGTTCCGATACAGGGCCCACGGGCAGGGCGCCCTCGCCAGTCACGATCGGATCAAGGAAGAAGTTCTCGCTGAAGTTCTGATTAAAGAAGCGGCAGCGCAGGATCGTCCAATCCGCACCGCACGCCTTCAGCGCTTGCTCAGCCTGCTCGGCCTCGACTTCGCCTCGCCCAGATAGGAGAACCAGCTTCCTGACTCCGGCATCTACCGCGTGGCCGAAGAATGATTGGACCGTTTCCAGGGCTCCAGGAACGGCCAGGTCTGGGTAATACGTGACATAGGCTTTCGCTACGCCATCCAACGAATGTAACCAGGTGGTGCGGTTCTCCCAAACGAATGCTGGCAGCGCTGCCCGAGAACCGATGCGATACGGGAGCCCAAGATGCTGCAGGCGCTCGCCTACCCTTCGGCCAGTCTTTCCAGTTCCACCCAAAACTAGCGTCATATGATTCTGATTCATACTTTCCTTTCGAAATAATCAGAAATTTGCTTACACGTTCAAAATAGGCTCGACAACAAAGGATTATCATGGCTATTCGTCGCAATTGGTTGCTTATTCATCCGATTAATCTGGATGATGGATTTCCATCGATTCATACTCGTAGATGTGAACATTCAACTGCCTCCGGTAGTGGACCCTGTCGGCGAAGCAATTCATTTTTTTTCGCACGAGTGGCACGTTTTACTGCCGCTCTGAGCGCGGCGCGCCGTGGGCTCTTGCCCTTCGCCGATCAAAACTGCCTCATGCTCCACATCGTGACGGCAGGGCGGTGCTTTCTTGAACTGGTAGAACACCAGGCCGTCTCCCTCAACCGAGTGACTTGGCAACAAGACCCAAGATGATGCGAACTTGCCAACTATCCTGAAGTTTCTCGCAAATGATCTTACGTCCGCCACTCAGGTGCTCGTGACCTTCGAAGCCGATGTACAGCAACCTTTTGACAAAAAGATCAATCTTGTCGGGAACGAGCCTTACTTCCAGGGGAGTTCCAGGCCGTCAATGCCGAACCCGATCCCTCATAGCGAAGTGTATGGAGCGTTGCTAGCCTGAAGTTTATTAGTAAGCAATGCCTAAAACACACATAAATCGCGAGGGCACAAAATTCAGGCGCGAGGGCACTTTCAATACGACGCGCCGATCTACCGGTGAGAGTTCGACTCGTGTCGGTGACAACTTCCGGAGAGTTAATACATTGGCAAAGTAGGCGAAAACACCTTTGATGAACGGACCGGCATGGCCCCTGAGAGCATCTGTTGTCGAACGATGTGGATCAATTTCAAATGTCAAAGTTCGATCGAGAACGGTTCCAGTGGCGAACCTGCTCTACTTGTGCCAGAGACTCCGGACCGGTAAGAACATATTTCTAGCCAACATGACCCTCTTCAGTCAAAAGCTTTGACGGCAACATCAGCAATTTCTCTATCATGTACGAGCGATCGGCGGGCTCCGGAGATTCCATCGCTTAGCTTTGCTAGCCGGACGTCTTTGCAGATCAATACGACACCTTCCTGATCTGCAAGCCTGCGTGCCAACGCTGTTTTTGCCAGAAGCCAGCGGCAATCCTGATGCTTGCCTGTGGCTATGCATGCTTTACAACTATCTCTCAGAAAAGAGACGTGAGGAGGTAGTTTCCTACGAAGTGAAAGATCATATTTGGCGCGAACGTAAACTGATTTGTCCGTGTCCCCTTTTCATAGGCCCTGGTCGCTCAACTGAGGCAATGTCATTTCGGCCGGAGGAGGCACACTTTTTGCCGCCGCAGCGGAGAGACTCGCGTCGATATCTGCAGCAGCAAAAATACAACGGCCCAGCAACTTGAGATCGCCGGGCCGTTATTTAGGTGAAGCAGTTGCGCTTACGCTAGAACCTTGATGACGGACTTGTCGATAGTGTCCTTGGGGACGAAGCCAACGATCTGCTCTGCTACCTTGCCACCCTTGAAGAGTAGGAGGGCGGGGATGCCGCGGATGCCGTAGCGCATGGGTGTCGCTGTGTTGGCGTCAACGTCCATCTTCATAACCTTGAGCTTGCCCTGATAGTGGCTCGCGACTTCATCGACAACCGGGGCAAGCGCTCTACAGGGACCACACCACGCAGCCCAAAAATCTACCAAGACAGGTTGTTCCGACTGTAGGACATCTTTTTCAAAGTTTGCATCGTTTACTTCGGTGACGAACTGACCTGCCATTTACTTTCCTCCAGATGCTCTGCCTTTGAATTCCCCTTATTGCAGTGCAGTCTTCACAATAATAGATGCTGCACGGGGATAAGAGTTTCAAGAGCTGAAAACAAGGGCTTAAAAGGTAAACGCCCGGACCTCTAATGAAAGAGGTCAACGGGCGGCGTAGCAGCCCTCCCCAGAACTGCCCACATCGCTAAGGTACGAAGGAAGTGGCGAAACGTAAAGAAATCTTAGGTAACTTTATAGAAAGTTACCTGGTTAGCTAGTTCTACCCTACGCTTTTTGTGCAAGGATCTGAGCGGATCAAGCCTGAAGCACGCCTGCTGCGATGGTGGTTTCGATGATCTCGATGAATGGGTCTCCAGTGACCTGGCGAATGCGCTCGAAGAGCCTGGATGTGGGGATTGTGGGGTCTGCAATGAGGAGAACAGAGGGTCCAGCTCCGCTGAGAGCCACGCCGAGGAAGTCAGGCGTCTGGGTGAGGGGCAGCAGGTGGGGCAGCAGCGGGCAGGCCTCCGAGCGATAGGGCTGGTGGATACGGTCCTGCATGGCTGTGCGAAGGAGGTCGCCTCGGTTGAGGGCGAAAGCAGAGACAAGAAGAGCGGTGGCCTGGATGTTGGCTACAGCATCGGCTCGGGAGTAAGTCGCGGGAAGTAGGGAACGGGCCTTCTCCGTCGCAAGACCCACGGACGGCAAAACTAATATCAACTTCCAGTTGATATTTTCTCCATAAGTCGCTGTTATTACTTCACTATCTGACATCCCTGATACCGTCATTCCTCCTAGATAGCAGGCGGCTACGTTGTCGGGATGCCCTTCGCGGCGGCAGGCCTCGTGGAGGATCTGCTGGGCGGTCCAGTTGAGGTCGCCAAAGTGATTCGCGAGCAGGACACCAGCTAGAAGAGCGGAGGCGCTGGAGCCGCAGCCCATTCCAGGGGGAATCTCGTTGTGGAGCTTGAGGTGGATGGGGGGTGTGGGGGGGCCAGCGGTGGTCAGGACGCTGGTGTAGGTGGTGAGGATGAGATTGTTGTCGAGGCTGGCGCAGAGGACGGCGTTGCGGCCTGTTGCTTCGATGCGAAAGTCATCGGCTGCAGTGGCGTCGATGGTGAGGTAGAGGGCCATGGCGAGGCCCAGGGCGTCGAAGCCTGGGCCGAGGTTGGCGGAGGTGGCGGGGAGGCGCAGGTGGAGCGGGCGGATAGTCGTCATGCAGTGATTACAGGCTGGGAGAGCTTCATGTTCATGTGGGACTCGAGGGTATGCAGGACGACGTCGGAGTCGGCTTCGAGGACGACGGGGGGCTTGCGGAGGGAGGTGTGCAGCGCCTGATCGGAGCCGGAGATCTCGGCGTTCTCGGCCTCGGTGAAGAGCTCGCCGCGATGGTAGGCGATGGTGTAGTCGGAGTCCTTGAGGGTGTGGCCGGTGAGGATGAGGACGACACGCTCTTCGCGGGTGATCTTGCCCTGGGCGACGAGCTTCTTGAGGCCGGCGAGGGTGACGGCAGAGGCGGGTTCGCAGCCTACACCCTCGGCTCCGATCTGGGCCTTGGCGAGGGCGATCTCCTGCTCGCTGGCCTGTTCGCACCAGCCGCCGGTGGTGCGGAGGGCACGCAACGCCTTGCGCCAGGAGGCGGGATTGCCGATGCGGATGGCAGTGGCTCGGGTGTTGGCCTTGACGGGGACGAGCTCCTGGCCGTCGTTTTCCTTGAGGCTGCGGTAGAGAGGGTTGGCGCCTTCTGCCTGGATAATGCTGATCTTCGGGATGCGTGGGATGAGACCCAGATGATGCATCTCGGTGAAGCCCTTGGCGAGAGCGGCGCCGTTGGCGAGGTTGCCACCGGGAACGATGATGTGCTCGGGGACCTGCCACTCGAGCTGCTCGAGGAGCTCGAAGGCGGGGGTCTTCTGGCCTTCGAGGCGGTAGGGGTTGACGGAGTTGAGCAGGTAGATGGGAAAGCGGGTGACGAGGTCGGTGAGGATGCGGACGCAGCCGTCGAAGTCGGTCTTGAGCTGGAGGGTAAGGGCTCCGTAGTCCATGGACTGCGAGAGCTTGCCCCAGGCAATCTTGCCTTCGGGGATGAAGACGATGCTGCGGAGGCCGGCGCGGGCTGCGTAGGCGGCCATGGCGGCTGAAGTATTCCCGGTTGACGCGCAGGCTACCCACTCGAATTTGCGTTCGGCGGCGACCGAGAGGGCGGCGGTCATGCCGGTGTCCTTGAAGGAGCCGGTGGGGTTCATGCCCTGGTGTTTGGCGAGGAGCCAGTCGATGCCGGCGGCCTTGGCGCAGCGGGGGAGGTCGTAGAGGGGGGTGTTGCCTTCGCGGAGGGTGACGACATTTTCGGGGTTGTCGACGATGGGGAGCAGGTCGCGGAAGCGCCAGACGCCGGATTGGTCCACAGGCATGGTGGAGGTGCGACGCTCCTGCCAGAGCCAGCGGAGGGCGCTGGAGTTGGGGAGTTTGCTGTCGGATGCAGGAATATCTCCGTTGGGAATGGAGGGCGGAATCAAAGACCAGGGGTAGATTACGTCGTACAGGCCGTTGCATTCGGGGCAGCGAAATATGCTATTGACGGCGCTACCAGCTATTCTGGTGCCGCACTCTGTGCATCGGAGCTGATGTGTCGCAACTTTCATGGGTACTACTAGCCTACCGTAAAGGACAGAGCGAACCAAAGCTCTGGACCGTTGTCGTGTGCCTGGGTCTGATTCTGGGCGGATTTTTTGGTGTCGGAGAGGCCTGGGCACAGAAGAAGGAGTTGCGGGTAGCCGCAGCGGCCGATCTGCAGCCAGTGATGCCGGTGCTGGCGGACGCGTATCAAAAAGCTACCGGGGTGAAGCTGGTGGTGAGCTTTGGGTCGTCGTCGATGCTGGCCGAACAGATTCTGAATGGTGCGCCTATGGATATTTTTCTGGGTGCGGACTTTGTCTATCCGGAGAAGGTGGTGGCGGCGGGGCTGGCGGATGCGAAGAGTCCGACGCCGTATGCGAAGGGGGCGCTGGTGCTTTGGGCCCGGAAGGACTCTCCACTGCTGCCGCTTAGCATGGAGAGGCTGACAGATCCTCGGGTGAAGACGATCGCCATTGCCAATGAGCTTCACGCACCCTATGGGCGGGCGGCGGTAGCCGCACTGAGGAAGTTGAAGTTGTATGAGGCGACGGCTCCGCACTTTGTGGTGGCGGAGAACATCTCGCAGACGGCGCAGTTCGTGGAGTCGGGGAATGCACAGCTGGGGTTGATCTCCTTGACGGCGGCCAGTTCGCAACACTTCAAGGAAGTCGGGACGTTTGTGCGGGTGCCTACGGTGTATCCGCCGATTGTGCAGTGCGCGGTAGTGATGGAGAAGTCGCAGAGGCGGGCGGAGGCTCATGCTTTCCTGGACTGGTTGCTGTCGTCGGAGGTGCAGGGGAGCCTGGAGAAACTTGGGTTGGGAGCGGTGCGGTAGGCGAGTGTATAAACTTGCGCTGTATGGATTTTGAGGCGCTTTGGTTGACGTTGCGACTGGCGGGGTGCACGACGGCGATTCTGTTGGTGGCCGGGCTGCCGCTGTCCTGGTGGATTGCCTCGGGCCATGGAGCACGGCGGGCGCTGGTGCAGGCTGTGGTGGCACTGCCTCTGGTCTTGCCGCCTACGGTGCTGGGATACTACCTGCTGGTGGCGATGGGGCCGCTGACTGCTCCGGGGCGCTTTCTGATGCGGATGTTCGGGCATCCACTGGCTTTCAGTTTTTCGGGGTTGCTGGTGGGATCGGCGCTGTACAGTCTGCCGTTTGCGGTGCAGCCTCTGGTGGCTGGGTTTGGTGCGGTGGATCGTGGTTACGTGGAAGCAGCCGAGGGGTTGGGGTCTTCTCCCTGGCGAACGTTTTGGAGTGTGGTGCTGCCGATGTCGCGCGCTTCCCTGCTGACGAGCCTGGTCCTGGCGTTTACCCATACGGTGGGTGAATTTGGCGTAGTGCTGATGCTTGGAGGAAATATTCCCGGGGCTACGCGGACGCTTTCAATCTCACTCTACGATCTGGTTCAGGACGGCAACTATGGGGCGGCGAATCGAACGGCGCTGGTTCTGCTGGGGTTCGCGATGGTAGCGCTGTTGGCAATCTATCTCTTGCCAAGCCTGCGAAAGATGGACGGAAGGCAGGCTGACGTTGTCCGGTAGTTTGCTGACGGTAAAGATGGAGCACCGGGTGGGCACAGTCGCGCTCAATGTGAGCTTTGCTCTGACACAGCCGTGGACGGTGCTGTTCGGGCCTTCAGGCAGCGGAAAGACTACGGTGCTGCGGACGATTGCGGGATTTGTGCGGCCGGATTTTGGCCGGGTCGTCTATGGGACTGACGTGCTGGTGAATCGCGGGACGGGGGTGTTCGTTCCAGCGCATGAGCGGCCAGTGCGCAGCGCGGGGCAGGCTGCGCGGCTGTTTCCGCATATGTCAGTGCGGACCAACGTCCTGTTTGGGAGTGGATGGTATTCGAAGCCAGACGAGGGACTCGAACTCGCCGATCAAGTGCTGGAGCTGTTCCATCTGGGAGGGTTCGCCAAGAGGATGCCTCGGGATCTGAGCGGCGGTGAGAGACAGAGAGTTTCAATCGCGAGGACAGTAGTCTCGGCCGTCACGTTTGGTGGGCCCGGTACTGCTTTACTGTTGCTGGATGAACCTTTCTCGGGGCTAGATGTGGCGATGCGGGATGAGTTGCTTGCTGAGCTACGAGATTGGCTCCGACGATGGAAGACTCCGGTGCTTTCGGTGACACATGATGTGGGCGAGGCGTTTCAGTTGGGGGCTGAGGTGATCAAGATCGCCGACGGAAGAGTGGTGCAGCAAGGGCCTGCCGGGGAGGTACTGGCGATGGAGCGACGCCGGTTGATGGAGCAGCTACAGGCTGGGGGAATGTCTTTAGAAGCCTAGCTGGACGGGCTCTTGTTCGAGCTGGATATTGAAGCGTGCTTTTACCTGCTGCTGAATGGTGTTGCGTAGGGCAGCGATATCGGCTGCTGTGGCGTTGCCGCGGTTGATGAGCGCGAGGGTGTGGCGGGAAGAGACTCCGGCCTGGCCCAGTGCGAAGCCTTTGGAAAAACCGGCTTGTTCAAGGAGCCATGCGGCGGGGAGTTTGATCTGACCTTTGTCGGCTGGCCAGTGGGGGATTTTTTCGACGGGGATATCCAGGGTGATGGCTATCTGGAGGAGGAGATCTTTGGCTACGATTGGGTTCTTGAAGAAGGAGCCGGCGCTGCGGGAGTCGGCTTCGCCTTCGACGATGAGCATTCCTTTGCTGTGACGGATGCTACGTACTGCATGGTAGACGTCAATGGGGGTTGGGGTGAAGCCGTCGAAGTGACGCTTCAGATCGGCGTATGTGAGATTCGGTTTGGCCGTGCGGTCGAGGCGGAAGGTGACGGCGGTGACGACGTAACGATTGCGGTGGGTAGTGTTGAAGATGCTCCGGCGGTAGGCGAAGCCGCATTGTTTGTGGGGAAGGTCGATGAAGTTGTTGGTCTCAAGGTCGAGGGCGCGGACGTTGGTGATGGTGTCTGCTACCTCCTGGCCGTAGGCTCCGACGTTCTGGACGGGCGTACCACCGACGGAGCCCGGGATGCCAGCGAGACATTCGATGCCGCTGATTCCCTGCTCGCAGACCTGCAGGACGAAGCTGTTCCAGTCAGTGCCCGCGCTGACGATGTAGTCGATGGCGTGGTCGGTCGGGTTCACCTGAATGGGCTGATCAATGGCGATGTGCAGGACGAGGCCGTCGAAGCCGGCGTCGCTGACGAGGAGATTGCTGCCACCACCCAGGACGAAGAGGGAAAAGTCGCGCTGGCGGGCGTAGTCAACGGCTTCGAGGAGGGCAGCTTCCGTGGTGACCTCGCAGAAGAAGCGGGCTGGGCCGCCTATGCGGAAGGTGGTGTAGGGGGCGAGGGGGACGTCCTGCTCGATTCTGATCGTGGGGCTAGTAAGACTCTGCACGGGTTGAGGGTACAACAACCGGCGGGGCGGCTGGGTGGCGTTGCTCGGGTTGACCCCGTACAATCGAAGGAGACGGCAATTTGACGGGCTGTTCTACAGTTTTAAGGGGGAGATGCTTATGTATCCAGAGATTATGGTGATCCCGATGCGCGAGGAGTTGACTCGCGCCGGTTTGAAGGAAGTACGTAGCGCCGCTGAAGTCGACGCGGCAGTGGCTCAGCCTGGAACGACGATGGTAGTGGTGAACTCGATCTGCGGTTGCGCGGCGGGCAAGATGCGTCCAGGGGTTCGGCTGGCGATGCAGCACAGCACTACGCCAGATCATTCGGTGACAGTGTTTGCGGGACAGGACCGCGAGGCGACCGAGAAGGCACGCAGCTACTTCGGCGGACATCCGCCTACCTCACCGGCGATTGCGATTCTGCGCGATGGACAGCTGGTTTACCTGATGCAGCGGTCGGCGATCGAGACCTCGACAGCACCGGCGATTGCCCAGGAGCTGACGCGGGCTTTTGATACCTACTGCGCAACGACAACGGCGTAAAAGAGCAAAAGAAACGGGTTCAAGGCCGGAGATAACCGCTGCGATGCGGCCATCTCCGGCTTTTGTTTTTCGTCGACTCACTTGAAGGCGGATTCTGCCGATGTAGGGAGAAGCCATGTCGACCTCCAGCCACTCTCCAGCTTGTCCTTCGCCGATTCGTTCACGGGCGATGCCTTGTCTCGCCGCAGAGGCTAAGCAGCCGGTTGAGCTGGACGATTTCGGAATGGTGGGTAGCGGTGTGGCCATGCAGCGTCTGCGATTGCAGGTGCGACACATAGGACCGCACTTTCGCTCGGTATTGGTAAGCGGCGAGCCGGGTACGGGGAAGGAGCTGGTCGCGAAGGCACTGCACGGGATGAGCCGGGGCGCTGCTGGACCATTTGTGATCTGCGATGCGGCGACCCTGGACTATTCGATCGGAGAAGACGACGAGGTCGGTGCTGAGAGCCAAACCTCCTCCGATCGCATCGGCTGGCTGATGCATGCAGCTCGGCAAGGAACGCTGTTTCTGGATGAGATTGGGGAGATGTCGTTGGAGGCTCAGGCCCGGTTGCTGCGCTTGCTACGGAGGTATGAGTGGGCTCAGGAGGGATCGGCGGTGTCACAAGGCATCGGTACGCGGATCATCGCTTCCACTAACCAGGATCTGCGGATATTGGCGAGCAGCGGACGTTTTCGGGTGGAGCTATATCAGAAGATCGGCATGGTAGGGATTGCACTGCCACCTTTGCGGGAGCGGATGGAAGACGTTGGTGAGCTCGCGATGCACTTTCTGGCGCGGTTCGCACAAGCGTATGGGAAGAGGGTGAGTGCCGTTTCGGACACTGCCATGGAGCGATTGAAGGGGCATAGCTGGCCTGGGAATGTTCGCGAGATGGAGAACCTTGTGCAGTGTGGTGTTTTGCAGAGCGAAGGCAAGGTACTTGAGGCACACAATCTCCCATCATTTGAAGAGATCGTTGTGGATGTGGGCTCGACTGTGGGTGCGGACGGAGTGGCGCGGTTGCAGGATGTCGTCGAACGTCATGTGCTGCATGTGCTGAAGCGATGCGATGGCAATAAGTTGCGCGCGGCAGAGATGCTGGGAATCAGCCGGTCGACGCTTTATCGAATGTTGGATGGCTGTTCGACGGGTGGTACAGCTGAAGGTGCGCGATAGGCCGCCGCGGGTAGCACGATACACTGGCGACTGAGGTGTTGGAGCTTTGATGAAGAAGATTTCTCGCGCGCTGATAAGTGGATTGTCGATGGTTTGCTGTATGAACGTGCTACCTATGGGAGCGCAGGTTCAGGTGCCCATGGCGGCCACGGCCTCAGTGGCTCAGCGCAGCAAGGATCTTTCGAAGTTGTTTACGGAGATCTGGGAGGACCGGTTGAAGCACTCGCCGGAGTTGGCCTCCTACCTTGGCGATAAGCGGTATAACGACCAGCTCTCGGACTACTCGACGCAGGAGGTGAATGCGGCGCTGGCGCGAGAGCGTGGGTTCATTCAGCGGCTTAGCGAAATCGATACAACGGGGCTACCGGATCAAGAGAGGCTATCGGCAGAGCTGATGCTGCGTTCTCTTATCGACGATCAGGAGGGAGCAAAGTTCCATGAGTGGGAGATGCCGGTGAACCAGTTCAGCGGCCTCCACACCGACCTGCCGCGGATGGTCGAGAACCTGCAGTTCGATTCAGTGAAGGACTACGACGACTATATCGCGCGATTGAAGAAGATTCCGACCGCATTCTCACAGATCACGACGAATATGGAGTTGGGCATCGATGAGGGGCGAGTGCCGCCGCAGTATCTGCTGGAGAAGGTCATGGCGCAGACGCAGACGCTGGCCGACCAGAAGGCGGCAGACAGTCCGTTTGCGCTGCCTCTGAAGAAGTTTCCGAAGACAGTGGATGCAGCGGAGCAGAAGAGGATCTCTGGTGAGTTGCTGGAGACGATTGGAACGCAGGTGCTGCCGGCATATCAGCACTTCGCAAGGTTTTTGAAGGCGGAGTATGTGCCGAAGGGGCGGAAGGAACCGGGAGTGTGGGCGCTGCCCAATGGGGATGCCTACTACGCGTATCGAATACGGCAGAGCACGACGCTGAATAAGTCTGCCGCGGAGATTCACCAGATTGGATTGGATGAGGTGAAGCGCGACGAGACGGAGATGCTGGGGATTGTGAAGAAGCTGGGGTTCTCCGACCTGAAGAGCTTCAGTGCTGCATTGAAGACGAATCCCAAGGAGCATCCGACGTCGAAGCAGGCTCTACTGGATGCCTACAAGGGCTACATTGCGCAGATGCAGCCTAAGCTGCCGAGCCTGTTTGGGACGCTTCCCAAGGCCCACCTGGAGGTCATAGCAGTACCGTCGTATATCGAGAAGGATCAGGCGGCGGCTTACTACGATCAGGGCAGCCCGGATGGGAAGCGTCCAGGGCGGGTGAATGTCAACACCTATAACTTTGCGGAGCGGTCGCTGGCTCCTGCGGAGGCGGTCTCGTACCACGAAGGCATTCCGGGGCATCATCTACAAATTTCGATCTCGCAGGAGTTGACGGGCCTGCCGGAGTTCCGGAAGCAGTCTTATTACACGGCATACACGGAAGGCTGGGCTCTCTACAGCGAACGGCTGGGCAAGGAGATTGGGTTCTACCAGGACCCTTACAGCGACTATGGGCGGCTGGAGACCGATATCTGGCGGGCGATCCGGCTTGTAGTCGATACGGGCGTGCACTCGAAGCACTGGACGCGCCAGCAGATGGTGGACTACTTCCACGAGCACTCGGCCATCGACGAGACGAATATTCAGGCAGAGGTAGACCGCTACATTGCGTGGCCAGGACAGGCGCTGGGCTACAAGATGGGGCAGCTGAAGATCCTGGAGTTGCGGGCTCGCACACAGAAGGAACTCGGGCCAAAGTTCGATCTGAAGGCGTTCCATGACGCAGTGCTGGACTCGGGTGCGCTGCCGCTGGATGTGCTGGAGCAGCAGATCGATGCCTGGATTGCCTCGCAGAAGAAGTAGAGGTATCGCTCGTCTGATAGCCTTTTGGAATGAGCGAAGAAACTTATGAGGTAGTGACTCCGGCTCCCGTGATGCCGGGGCTACGGGTTGCGATTCTGGGTACAGGCAAGATGGGCGGCATTCTGTTGCAGGCCTTTCTGAAGAACAATCTCGTCGCCGCCGAGCAGATCTTTGCGACGGTGCATCATGCGGAACGGGCGCAGGCGCTTTCGGCGCAGTTCGGCATCGAGGTTACAACCGACAATCTGGCTGCAGCGCAGCAGGCAGATGTGATTCTGCTGGGAGTGAAGCCGATTCAGGTTCCGGCTTTGATCGAGGAGATCAAACCAGCGCTGTCTCCCAAAAAGACCGTAATCTCAATCGCGGCCTCGGTGAAGACGAGGACCATCGAGGATGGAGCAGGGTGCGAGCTGGCAGTGATTCGGGCCATGCCAAATACTCCTGCGACGTTGGCAGCAGCCATTACCGCGCTTTGTGCCGGGCGATTCGTCTCGACCGAACAGATGGCTGTGGCACAGAAAATCTTCCAGACGGTCGGACGGACGGTCATCGTCGATGAGAAGCATATGGACGCAGTAACGGGACTCTCGGGTTCCGGACCGGCGTTTATCTACATCATCATTGAAGCGCTTGCAGAGGCTGGTGTGAACGTCGGGCTGCCGCGCGATGTGGCTACCTTGCTGGCAGCGCAGACTACGCTGGGTTCGGCCCGGATGGTACTTGAGACCGGCTATCACCCGGCTTTGCTGAAGGATGCGGTAACGACTCCGGCGGGATGCACGGTCGACGGCATTCTGGAGTTGGAAGAGGGCGGGCTGCGGGTGACGCTGATCAAGGCGGTCAAGCGGGCTACACAGCGGGCGAAAGAGCTGGCCAACGGTTAGGGACAGAAGCTGCCGCCTTCCAAGGCTGGAGTGGCGGCAGCCTTCCCGCTGAGTAGAATGAAGGTATGGCTACGGCTGCGGCAGTGACGGTGAGGCGAACGCCCAAGGCGTTGGTGCAGTATGCGTGGGGCGTGGTGGGATACAACGTGCTGGTGATCCTGTGGGGAGCGCTGGTGCGGGCTACGGGATCGGGTGCGGGGTGCGGCAACCATTGGCCGCTCTGCAATGGACAGGTGATTCCGCTTTCTCCAAGCATGCATACGGTGATTGAGTTCACGCATCGGTGTATGACGGGTGGGTCCCTGTTTGTCGTGATCGGGCTATTGGTGTGGACGTTTCGGGCAACGGTGAAGGGACAGGCAGCTCGGGTGCTGGCGGTGGCCTCGATGGTTCTGCTGCTCAATGAGGCGTTGCTGGGCGCGCTCCTGGTAAAGCTGGGGTATGTGACGGGCAACCAGTCCATAGGACGGGTGGTACTGCTGTCGATTCATTTGAGCAACACGATGCTTTTGCTTGCGGCTCTTACCCTGACCGCCGTTCTGCTGCGGACGGGACAGATGTGGCATAAGCTTGGCTCGCGTGGGGGCAGAAAGCTATGGGCTCTGCTAGGGCTCGTAGCGACGCTGGTAGTTGGAGTGAGTGGATCGCTGGCAGCTTTGGGGGATACGCTCTTCCCTGCTTCCTCTCTGCGCGAGGCGTTTGACCAGGACTTCGCGGCTGGGTCACCGTGGTTGTTACGGCTGCGAGGCGTGCATCCGGTTAGCGCTGTCATCGCGGCGCTGTTTGTGATCTGGCTGGTGAAGCAGGCCAAACGCGCTGGTGCGGGCCAGCTTGGAGTCGTGGTGCTGGGACTGCTTGGATTCCAGTTTGCGTTGGGACTACTGGATGTTGTGCTGCTCGCTCCGGTGTGGATGCAGGTCGTTCATCTGCTGGGGGCGGATCTGTATTGGGTGGCTCTGGTAGCGCTGGCGGCAGAGGTGATTTGGCCTCGGCCAGCTCTGGGCCGGACCGCTTAGGCTCTGCCCACTTGAATGGAAAGCGAGTTTCAGTAGCGCTTTGTGAGCGGCTCGGGGGCGTCACCTTGACGCCCGTGAAGCAGCCAGTCGAGGCGCGACTTTACGTCCTCTTCGCGAGCCTCGCCCATGATGCGCCCTATGAGCTCTCCCTGCTGATCGATAATGATGGTGCCCGGCACAATGTCTCCGAGGCCGACGCGGGCGAGCATATCGGTGTCCCCACCTACCCATACATCCATGGTCAGTTTTTGCTGGGCTACATAGGGCGCGACCTTGGCGCGATCTTTAGGCTCGTCGATGGAGATGGCGATGAACCGAACACCGCTGGAGGCGTAGTCCTGCGCGAGTTTTGAGAGCCTCGGCAGTTCTTCCCGACAAGGGGCGCACCACGTGGCCCAGAAGCTGACCACCGCGATGGAACCACGCAAGGACGCCACCTTTTGCGAATGACCAGTGAGGTCTTTCAACTCGAGGTTAGGGACTCGTTTGGCGTGGGCACCGCTGACGAGGAGGCAAAAGAGGAAGTTAGTGCAGATGCGGCGAGGCTTTGGCATAGATGGCAAGAAGTGTAGCCATTTGCGCCGAATAGCGCGTCCACCAAAAGGTTGAAAAAGAACCCACCTTCAAATTCTGAAATTGGGTCTTCCCGTGCAATTATTACGGGTTGGGTTTGCCTTCAACTTTATTGAGAGTCTTTTTCGTTCCCGCGGAGGTCTTGTGGGCAACGGTCTTGCTGGTGTCGGCGGTCTTGTCGGCGGCTACTTTGGTTCCGTGAGCGGTCTTGTGATAGGCCTTCTTGGTTCCTTTCTCTATGCCGTGGCCAGCCTCTTTGGTGGCATTTTTGGTATCGGTGCCGGCGCTTTTCATGTCCTGCTTAGCTCCCGCCTGCGCAAGCGAGAGTGAGGGCGACAAGCTAATGGAAAGGGCGGAGGCGAGGGCGATAAGTCTTACTTTGTTGACTTGCATGCATGTCTCCTTCAGAGTGCAGAGTACAACCCTAACTGAGATGGATTACCGACACAATAGGGTACGCTTGGGCGCGATTATGCTGAATGCCTGAAGGACAGATTTGCAGTTACCATCGGAAATCCGTCACTGTATATTGGCAACCTGGGGTACACGTTGGCACATTTCCATTACCAACGACATGCTGTTAGCAAGAGAACCATCGAGATAGTAGACGTTAAGCCTATAGACGGATAACGTTTACCTGGGAGTTCACCGAATGCAGGTCTTTGCCGCCCTTTTACTTATAGACCACCAGCTGACAAAACTAGCTCCGGTCGACATCCTGATTCTGGTTCTCTACTTTGCTTTGGTCGTCTTTATCGGCTTCTATGCCAAGGGCAAGGCGAACACGAGCGAAGACTTCTTTCTAGCAGGCCGTGAGATGACAGCGTGGATTGCAGGACTGAGCTTCGTCTCGGCAAACCTGGGATCGTTGGAGCTGATGGGTTGGGCGGGGGCAGCGTATCAGTACGGGATTCTGGCGGCACACTGGTACTGGATCGGCGCGATTCCGGCGATGCTGTTTCTGGGCATCGTGATGATGCCGTTCTACTACATCTCGAAGACCCACTCGGTACCGGGTTATCTGCAGCTGCGGTTTGGCGAAGGGGCACGCGGGCTGTCGGCGATCTCGTTTGCGTTTATGACGATACTGATGAGCGGCGTGAATATGTATGCCATGGCGCTCGTGATGAAGACAGTACTGGGATGGAATATCAGCTTCAGCATATGGGTGGGAGCAGCGACAGTGGCGCTGTACGTCATGCTCGGCGGGCTGCGGTCGGCGATCATCAATGAGGTGCTGCAGTTTGTGCTGATCTGGGCGGGCGCGGCGATGATTCCGATCCTGGGACTGATCGAGGCCGGAGGGTGGCGCAACCTGAAGACGCAGATTGCCGTGAATATGGGCAACAGTGACTACACGCATCTGTGGAGTACGCTGGGCAGCTTCAAGGACAATCCCATGGGCGTGCACTGGACGGGAATCGTCTTCGGACTGGGATTCGTAATCAGCTTTGGTTATTGGACGACCGACTTTCTCGTCGTGCAGCGGGTTCTGAGCGCAAATAATCTGCGCGCGGCAAAGCTGGCTCCCGTCATTGGCGCGGCGTTCAAAATGGCTGTGCCATTCATCGTCATCGTCCCGGGATTGCTGGCGCTTTCGGTATTAAAGAATGCCGATGGCAGCATCATGCATCTGGTTCCTGAGAGCGTAGCGGCGACGACGGGCCAGCATAGCTACAATGAAGTGCTGCCTCTGATGCTGATCCGGTACTGTGGGCCGGGGTTGTTGGGGCTGGGGATTACTGCTCTGGTGGCCGGTTTCATGAGCGGCATGGCGGGCAATGTGAGCGCGTTCTCGACGGTGTGGACGTATGACATCTACGGCGCGTTCATCAACAAGAAGGCCGACGACAAGCACTATGTCGCAATGGGCCGATGGTCGACGGTCATCGGTATGCTAGTGAGCATCGCCACAGCGTACCTGGTGATGAACGCGGCCAGCATCATGGACTATGTGCAGGCGCTGTTCAGCTTCTTTATCGCGCCGCTGTTTGGGACGGTGATCCTGGGGATGCTCTGGAAGCGGGCCACGCACTGGGGCGGATTCCTTGGGCTGCTTGCGGGGACGCTCTCATCGATTGGAATGTGGGGCTGGGTACAGCGTGACCCCGGGGCACTACGCTATATCGCACTGAGCCCGAATGCCCAAAGCATGGCGGAGAATCTATATCGGGCGCTCTGGAGTTGGCTGATCTGCGTAGCTGTGACGATCGTCGTGAGCCTGGTGACGAAGCCGGTCCCAGAGAAACAGCTCTCGGGACTGGTCTATGGAGTGACGCCAATTCCGCATGATGGTTCTCGGACGCTTTGGCAGAAGCCCATCTTCTGGGCGATTGTCGTGATTGTCATCTTCTTTATTTTGAACCTAATGTTCTGGTAGGAGCTCGGTATGGCGGATAAACGTGACGTGAAATCGGCTGAGTTGTCGATCTGGTTCTTCTGTGGGATTTTGATGCTGGCGTATGGCCTGGTGCTGGTCGTGACGGGTATTACAGAGATACATCACCCACCAGCGACAGTACTGGCCGAGCTACAGCCGACGCTGTGGTGGGGTGTGTTAATGACATTGTTTGGCGGATTTTATACGATCCGTTTTTGGCCGAAGCGTAAATCGTTGTAGACACGCTCTCAACAGAGTGAATCTCTTTTGAGAGCGTAGGCGACGGATTGATTCTATTAAACGACCCCTTGCGGGTTTAGAGGAATATGGAGAGAGAAATGGGTAAGCAGATGACGATGGGTGTGATTGTGGGGAACCGTGGATTCTTTCCGAGCCACCTCGCAACGAGCGGGCGGCTGGAGATGATTGCGACATTGGAGGCGGCGGGGATCAGGCCGATCGTGTTGACTCCAGAGGAGACAGCGCATGGTGCAGTGGAGACCTATGAGGATGCGAAGAAGTGTGCGGCGCTGTTCAAGGCACACGCGGCAGAGATCGATGGCATCATCATCACGCTGCCAAACTTCGGCGAGGAGCGAGGCCTGGCGGATGCGCTGAGGCTGGCGAATCTGCAGGTGCCGGTGCTGATCCAGGCGACACCGGATCACGCTGGAAAAATGACGATTGCGTTTCGGCGAGACAGTTTCTGCGGAAAGATGTCGATCTGCAACAACCTGAAGCAATATGGAATCCCCTATTCCCTGACGCGTTTGCACACGGAGGCTCCGGACTCGGCGGAGTTCAAGGCCGACCTGGAGTGGTTCAGCGGTGTTTGCCGGGTGGTCCGGGGATTGAAGAATGTTCGCTTCGGGGCAATTGGAGCTCGACCTACAGCTTTCAACACGGTTCGATACTCGGAGAAGTTGCTGGAGAAGTCCGGCATCACCGTCGAGACACTGGACCTGAGCGAGGTGATGGGGCGCATCGGGCGGATGAAGGATACCGATGACGCAGCACAGGAGAAGCTGGCGGCTATCAAGAAGTACATTCCAGTTGGACAGACTCCTGAGGTTGCTCTGATGAAGATGGCGAAGCTGGGAGCGGTGATCGACCAGTGGATGACGGCTAGCGAGCTGACAGTAAGCGCTGTGCAGTGCTGGACCTCGATTGAGGAGTTCCTGGGCATTGTGCCCTGCACCGTAATGAGCATGATGAGCGAGAACTTGATCCCCTCGGCTTGTGAGGTCGATGTCCTGGGAACTTTAAGCATGTACGCACTGACGCTGGCCAGCGAGTCGCCGAGTGCGCTGTTGGATTGGAACAACAACTACGGCGACAATCCGGACAAGGCGGTGTGCTTCCATTGCTCAAATCTACCCAAGCACTTCTTCAATGAGGTGAAGATGGACTTCCAGCAGATTATCGCGGGCACCGTGGGCAAGGACAACACGTATGGAACTCTGGATGGCACGGTGAAGGCCGGCGCGATGAGCTTCGCGCGCTTTTCAACCGACGACTTCAACGGGCAGATTACCGGCTATGTTGGCGAGGGAGCGTTTACGAATGATCCGTTGCAAACGTTTGGCGGAGCGGGTGTAGTGGAGATTCCGAAGATGCAGGAGCTGCTGCGCTACATCTGCGAGAACGGCTTCGAGCACCATGTGGCGGCGAACTTCTCGACCACGGCTGGGCCTGTGCATGAGGCCGCCAGTAAGTACCTTGGCTGGAAGATGCACTGGCATCGGTAGGTGAATGAAGGGTGCGGCGCTCTTGATCGATTGAGGGGCGCCGTCTTTTCTTTTGTCTGACGACAAGCGACGTTGCTCCGCCAGGATTTCAAGGCAGCCTGGATCGCTCTTTGGGTGCGAGCCGATTACTCCACCTTGCGAAGGTGATGATTTTTGATCAGTAGTTCGGCTACCAGTTGCTGTAGTCGAGAGTTCTCCAGCTCCAATTCAACGACCCGATCGCTAGATGAGACGTTGGCTGTCATGCCTCGGCGGCCATGTTGCAACTCAACACCGGTGCTTGTACGGCTCGGGGATGGAGGACTTGGCGCAATCTCTGTTTTTCGAGTCTCAAAGTGGTTCATAAAATCCTCTGCGTGTCGCTTTTAGTACGTTTCGGTCAGTGCCGAATCTATATCTGCGGTTCGGCGGGAGACTCGGCGGGAGATGTCCACGGTCCGCGGCCGCAACGCATCCTCTTGCGGAACTTCTCGCGCTCCTCGGGGGACATGTGCTCCCAGCGCTCTTTCATGCGCTGCCGCCATTGATTGCGTCCACCGCCACCGTGACGATGAAAGCCGCCGAAGAGAAGTTTGCTGAGGAGGAGAAGGCCGATGGCCTGCCAGAAGGTGATCAGGTGCCATCCGAAGAGATCGGGCATCAGAGCGTTCCACAAGCCCTTGACCACGAAGCCAAGCACCACGGCAGCCACGAGCACGAACAGCATAATTTTGAGTCCTTTGATCAGGCGATGTTGACGCATCTTTGTCTCCTTATTCCTTTGCAAAATCGTCGTAGATGGATTTCAGTCTTCGTCGCAGATGGAGCACGGCGTAGTGCTTGCGCGAGAGCAGCGTGTTGACGCTAAGGCCGGTCTCGGCAGATATCTCCTTGAAGCTGAGGCCAGTAAGCTCATGAGCAATAAAGACCTCCCGCTGCCCCTCGGGGAGCTCTTCCAGAGCCTCTTCCAGTGCGTCCAGGAGCAGGTTCCTGGCAAAGGCCGCTTCAGGACCGGCATCGAGCGCGGGCAAGAGGTCTTCGAGGAGGAGCGTGTCGCCGTCCTCAGCTGATGCAATGGGATCGTTGAGTGAAGACGGCTTATTTTTCCGGAAGAGATCGATCATTCGGTTGCGAGCTACGCGGAAGAGCCATGCCGTTACGTGTTCTACAGGCTTCATGAGGCGGTAGGCCGAGATGAGCTCGAAGAAGACCTCCTGAAGGATGTCCTCGGCGTCACCGCTGTCGGCTACGTGCTTGCGAATGAAATTGCGCAGCCGCGGCTCGTCCCTCTCCATCGCTTGCGAGATGAGCTGGTCCTGTTCGATGATGGTCGAATTGCTCGGCATTTGCGTCATCTACTGATGTAGACGGATGGAGGGCCAGGATATTTTAGGAAAGGAGAATGCTTAGCCATCTTCTCGTGTATAGCACCTTTGACGCTCCGAGGTGTGACATTAGCCAACGCCCCTTCGAGCTTGGTCTTTAAAGAGGCGGCATAGACATGATCTCTGCCCGCCATTAAGTCAATAGCCGTAGGCCTGCGTGTCTCCCCCAAAGTGATCGAAGCACGCGTGCCGGTAGCGGACCCGTTGTGCGCCCTCTGGGTCTACTTTGTCCATGTAATCCAGGACAGCCCGTATCGATGCATGCAGGCTGTATAGATCAAGACCGTAGAACGCCACGCGCTCCTGCCGCGCAATTTTCTGATTGAAGTGATCGAGCCAGTCCACAAACGCTAGCACATCCATATTGCGCCACGTCCAGGCGGGAAAGCGCGCGAAGTCTCCGAGAGCTTCTCGCGCATAAGCATCTTTACTTCTCCCGCGGACAAAGCGATGCACGCGGGCAGCGTCTGGCCAATCGCCCTCAATTCCGTAGGACGCCTTTAACGGCCTACGGATTTCACCGGTCCAGCTACGCTCCTCAGATCAGATATGATGGGTTCGGGACGGGTCGCAACGTGGGGAAACGAACATTGAGGCTCTCTAGCTTACCTTCACACACGCAGTGGCCGCATGGATCGCCACCATACTAACGTTTTTGGGCAACTGCTGTTTGGTCAACATAACGCGCTTCCTGATACCAATCACTTGACTGGGTATAACATCTTCGAATGATGCTCGGCTTCATTTCTGGAAGTGTGCGTATGGTCCAATGAAGCACGCTCGGCTTCCTTACCCAAAGGAGCCTCTCATGCCTGTCGTCAAACCAAAGATGGCATCAAGCCCCTTCACCTTATAGCGCATCACTCGGCGCGCAACATCACTGCCGGATCGATCTGCACCGCACGCAACACCGCACGCAACACCGCACGCAACGAAGCCAGCAACGCCGCGCCCAGCAATACCGCACACGGCACAGCAAGCATCGAAACATCCGTGCCCTTTACTCCATACAAAAGCGCCTCAACATACCGCAATGAGACCAATCCCAACAAGACACCCACAATTGCACCCAGCACCACCATCGCCATCACTCGCACCGTCACCAGCCGAGCGATGTTAGCAGCAGCTGCTCCCAGTGCAATCCGCACCCCAAGCTCGCGCTCTCGCTGTACGACCGAATAATTCAGAACGCCATACAGCCCAATCGCCGCCAGTAGCAGCGCCACAGCTCCAAAGAACTCCGCCAACCGCGCCAGTAGCCGTTCGCGAATCGTCTGTGTCTCAATCAACTGCGTCTGCGTCGTCACTGTACTCACGCGAAACTCCGGGTCGGCCCGCGTCACTGCCCGCCGCAGCACCTCAGCCATCTGCATCGGAACGTCATTCGACGTCCTCACCACAATCGTCACTCCGCGCATTGGCTGCAACGCAGCCGCCACCGAACCCGCCGCCGTCGCTGTATGATGCAGCGGCAGATACGCCTGCGGTAAGATCTGCTCGCGCACATAGCGATACATCACGTCCTTTACCAAACCCACGATCTCGTAATGCACGCTCGGCCCAAACGCTGGCCTTGTATCGAACGACTGTCCTACAGGGCTCCGCCCACTGAAGTACTGTTTGGCAAACGCCTCGTTTACGATCACCACACTCGGCGTCGTATCGTTCTCACGGAAGTCCCTGCCATCGACCATCCCAATCCGCATCGCATCCAGCACCCCGGCGACACCTCAAGAAAGAACGCCAGCACCTCACTAGGCGTGGAGCCGTTCACCGAAACCCGGTCATTGTGTTGCGCCCCGCTCAGCAGCGGCCAATTCTCCAACGCAGTCGCCTCCCGGCACATTACGCAGTACCGCTGCACTCTGGTCCCACTTCACCGGCGGCGGCGGCAAGCGCGTCACCGTGTCTAACAACAGCAGCCGTTCCGCCACGAACCCCATCGGCCGCCGCGCCAGCTTCGGCTCCGTCATCGCAAACAGCCCCGCCAGAAACAGCACTACAAAGCAGAACGCCACCTGCGCCGCAATCATTGCCTGCATCCACTTCGTCTTCGACCATGGCTCCTCGCCACCCTTCAGCGCACTTACCGGACGCACCCCCGAAGCACGCAGCGCCGGCAGCATGCCAAACAGCACCGTCACACCGAGCGCCAACGCCGTCCCAAAGCCAACCACCATCCAGTCGGCCGAAAGCGCCAGCCGTGCCGGATCGTCCGGCGGATTGATCCGGCTCACCACATACGGCGTGGCCCACCATGCAAACGCCATACCCAAAGCTGCGGCCATGAGCGCCAGCATCGCGCTCTCTACCATCACCATCCGCACCAAGCGCGCCCGCCCCGACCCCAGTGACATCCACAGCGCCATTTCCCGCGTCCGCGCCGCTGCCTGTGCCGCCATCAGGTTCGCGACGTTTGCGCAAGCGATCAGCAGCACCAGTCCCACCAGTACACCGAGCACCGTCAGCGCAGATCCATATTCGCTCTGCAGGTTGGAAGCGCCAGTGCCGGCAGCGTTCAGTTCCAACGTCACCTTTGTAAAGGCGGACGCCACGTCCTTGGGGAAACTCTTCATCCGCTCGTTCTCCCACTGCTGATACACCGCGTTCATTTTGCCCCTCAGCACCATGAGGTTCACACCGGCCTTCGGCCGCACGAACATTCGGAAATAAAACAAATTGCTCTTCAGTAGATCGGGCTCCATCTTCGCCGGAGCAAAAATATCCGTAATCGTTCCTGGCTCGGTTCCCGTAAAACCCTTTGGCGCCACACCGACAATCTCATACACGTTGTCGCCCATGCGGAACTTGCGTCCAATGATCTTCGGATCCCGCCCAAATCTCCGCTGCCAGTAGTCATACGAGATCACAGCGTAAGGGCTCTTTCCCACCACGCGATCGTCGTCTTCCGTCAAGAGCCTCCCCATCACCGGCTTCAACCCAAGTACGGAGAACAATTCTCCAGAAACCCATTGCCGGTAAGCCTTCTCTGTTTCCGCATCCGAGCCATACGTCAAATCGATATGGCTCATCGTCGAAGCCGCCGCCACCTCGGCCTCCCCCTTCATCACGTCACGTGCATGCTCAAAGAGCGGATACGAGTTGATCTCAGAAAAGCCAGGCAGATACTCCGTAGGCTGCCGAGTATAGGCCGCCACATATAGGCTCGCAGGATCGCTCACCGGCATAGGCCGCAGAAACAAAGCGTCCACCAACCGGAACGCCGCCACGCAGCTTCCAATCCCCAGCGCCAGCGAGAGCACCGCCGCCGTCGTCGTCACCTTGCGCTTCATCAACTGTCGCCAGCCAAAACGAACATCCGCCCGCAGAATCTCCAGCCACTGCCAAGCACGCACCTCGCGACACTGCTCCATCTGCCGCTCTACATTGCCCATCTCTTTCATCGCCATCCCTCGCGCCGTCTCCGGCGAAAACCCTCGTTCCACCGAGGCATCCACCTGCCGCTCCACATGAAACCGGATCTCCTCATCCAACTCCATCTCCGTGGCACGCTTCTTAAATAGCGTCCGCATTCGCAGGGGAAGACTGGAGAGCCAGCGCGACATCTTCATCACTTCGCCTCCTCAAGCCGCAACACCTGCGACACCGCACTCGCGAGGCGCTCCCAATCCGCAGCCTGCTCTGCGAGCGCCTTCCGTCCAGCACGCGTCAGTGAGTAGAACTTCGCGCGCCGGTTGTTCTCCGTCGGCTTCCATTCCGCCGTAATCCACCCACCCACCTCCAGCTTGTGCAGTGCCGGATACAACGACCCCTCACTCACCTGCAGCACATTGCCGGAGACAGCCTTCAGCCGCTGGCTCACCGCCCACCCATGCAACGGTTCAAGAGCAAGAATCTTCAAAAGCAGAACGTCCAGCGTCCCTTGTACGAAATCGGCTGGTTTACTCACTGAGGCGCTCCCCTCGGTTACCGAGTCAGCATATCAACCGCTCCCCTCGGTAAGCAAGAGGAAAATGAGGTGATCGCGGCGAGCCTTCTCGCCGCTTTCGGTCTTCTCGTTGGAGAATGGGCGCCCGATCAGCTTTCGCACACATGCTTTAGTTCACGGATTTCGCCGTTTCCCCGAAGTCGGCTTAGCAAAGCCATCTTCTCATCTATCTCTGTTAAAAAAGCTCCTGTCCAACAACGACGACGTTGAGCAGGAGTTGCCACGAGTAGAGATCGTATTCGATCATGATGAGCAAGTACCGCGAGGAACCCGCAATGCAGACCATGCTTCAGGATCTCCGCCACTCACTGCGGCAGCTTGGCAAGAATCCGGGATTCACACTGGCAGCAGTACTCTCGCTGGCGCTCGGTATCGGAGCAACGACTGCGGTATTCAGCGTCGTCTATGCAGCTCTGATACATCCGTTTCCCTATAGAGACGCCGATCGCATCGTTCGCCTCACTGTTGAGAGTAAGACGGGTAATGAGGGACCAGTTCTCCTGAACCAACAACAGATTCGAATTCTCCGTCAGTCACCTGCCGTAGAGGATCTGATAGCAACGGATGACAGGTCATTACCGCTGACGGGAGGTGATTACCCAGAGGAGGTTCAAGCTACCTCCATAACGGCAAACGGATTCGACTTTCTGGGCGTATCGCCTTTGTTGGGTCGTGGGATTCAGTCGTCTGACGCAATCGATAGGCAGGATCCACAACCAGTGGTCGTGCTTAGTTACAAATTTTGGCTGAAGCATTTCAATGCGAATCCTGGAGTATTAGGCCAAACGATCGAACTGAATCGAATTAAGTACACCATCATCGGTGTCGCAGCTTCACGTTTCCGGTGGCAGGCGACGGATGTGTATACACCGGTGAAGGTCAAGTTTTCCTTCACAAAGACGATATGAACGACCCACTCCGTCAGACCCAGCACTATTCTCCGCAGGCCATCGAGGTTGCGGGCCAGCTGGTCCATCGAGTGGCAAACACTCTATCGCCTTCGCGGACGAAGCTCTGCATGGCCTCCATTTGGGGACGCTTCGCGTCCTTGCCGGAGGCTCTGTCGGTGAAGGTCTTGTCCCAGCGCCACCCCCTTCGAGCTGGCGAATCTCATTCTGGTCTAACGAACTGACACGCACGTAGCCAAAGCGATGGCTTTGGACGGCTTATGCGTTCGCTGTTGTCGATGTGAAGTTTTAGACTCTTTTACCTTCGCCATAGTCTGTACGCTGTCTTGTGCTATTGCGCAAAGTGGCGAGCGTTACGACAAATTAATCTAAGCAGGTTACTTTTGTTATTGTTATGCGCTGTAAGTCGTGATACAGATTGACCTACACTAATGATTGTTACCAAAGCGGTTAGATAGTAACAGTATTTTCTCCCTCCTCCGATCCAGTGGTCTGAATGCGCTCCCCCATGCCCATCCGCAGCGGCGCAACGCTCTGCGGCATGCAATCGAACACTGCGACCTAACATTCATTTGATGATTCAGCTTGTTCCTTTTCGTGGTGCGTAGAGCGCTACGGCATTTGCAGTCTCGCGATCACTAGCTAAACCTTGTTTGCTTGAAATCTCGAGAAGCGCGATGGCTGTCGTTGTCGTAACAGGTAGCCGGTTTGTCTTTTTTGCTGCCTGTTCCGTACATGACGAGCCACTTACCCGAGGTGTGTTTATTCGATTCTGGCTGATCTGTGAGCGGAAATTCACCTCACCAGATGCCACTGGACGGCGACCCAGCGCGCAGACCAGGGGAGGCCGGAGATGTCGAGTAGCAACCTGGCAGGCCTTGAAGGAGCACGAGTAATGGACGAGTACGGGCATAATTCGTTTCCACTAACCGTTGCACAACGTGGTCTCTGGATGACCCAGAAGATAACGCCGGGCGCCATTCTGAACATTGCCGAGGCGGTCGAGATCTGCGGCCCCATCGAGCCGGAGATCTTCCGGCGTGCACTTTATCAGGTGGTGACCGAGGCGGAACAACTGCGGGTGTGTGTGGTCGAGGAGAATGGCAAGCCGAGGCAGGCCGCGCGGGCAGTCTATCCGGGCGATTTCCCGTACGTTGATATGAGTCGCGAAGCGGATCCACGGGCTGCGATCCAGGCCTGGATGATGCAGGAGGTGACGCGGCCGGTGGATCTGCGCAGAGACCCGTTGTGGGTATCTGCCCTGCTGAAGGCCTCCGACGATCGTTACTTCTGGTATCAGCGCGCCCATCACATTGTCTACGACGGTTACGGCGGCGGGCTGGTGGCACGGCGTCTGGCGGAGTTGTATACGGCCTACATAAGAGGCGAAACTCCGGAGCATAACTGTTTCTGCACGGTCGAGGCGATGATGGAAGCCGAGGGCACCTATCGAAACTCTGACCGCTTCCATCGCGATCGCGAATATTGGCAACAACAGCTTGCGCAATTGCCGGAGGCGGTGACGCTGTCTCGCAGCGCCTGCCGGCATGGATTGAGCGGTGAATTGCGGCGCAGTGTAGGTCATTTATCCGCAGAGACCGCCCGGCAGCTGGCCGAGTTTGGCAAGACCACCGGCGCCAGCCTGCCGCAGGTCCTGATCAGTTTAATTGCGGCCTACTATCAGCGCGTGACTGGCGTCAGGGACCTGGTCTTTGGGATGCCGGTGTCAGGTCGGATCAACGGAGCGCTGCGGAACTCTGTGTCGGTCTCCGCCAACGTGGTGCCGATCCGGCTCTCCTTCACGGCGGAGATGACTGCCGCTGATTTGTTCGCGCAGGTTTCGCGTACCGTGCGTTCCGCGTTGCGCCGTCAGCAGTATCGCTTTGAAGATATACGTCGCGATCTTGGGCTGGTTGGCCAGGGGCAGAACGTCGCATGGCTGGGCGTGAATATCGAGCCATTCGACTACCGGCTCAGCTTCGATGGGGCCGCGACCCTTTCGCATAATGTGTCGAATAGTTCCGCTGAAGATCTGATGGCGTTTGTGTATGATCGCGGAACCGACGCCGATCTGCGCTTCGACCTGGATGCGAATCCTGCCCTGTACGGGGTAGCTGAGTTGGACGAGCACCGGCGCAGGCTGCTGCGTTTGATCGAACAGGTGCTGGCGAATCCCGGTACGCCGCTGCGAGAGCTTGACATCCTTGGCGACGGGGAACGTCAACTACTCCTCTGTGAGTGGAACAACACGGCGGCCGCGGTGCCGGACATCAGCGTGCCCAAGTTCGTCGAGCAATGGGCTGCAGCGACTCCGGAGGCGCCGGCGGTCGTGTTCGAGGGCATCATGGTCAGCTATCGCGAGTTGCATGAGCGCAGCGTGCGACAGGCCCGCTGGTTACTTGCGAATGGCGTTCAGCCAGGAGACATCGTTGCGGTGGCGCTGCCGCGCAGTGAACAGCTGCTGGTTGTGCTCCTGGCGATCATGCGTGCGGGTGCGGCTTATCTGCCGGTTGAGCTGGACAGCCCGAACGACCGCATCGCCCTGATGCTGGATGATGCCTCGCCAACGGTACTGATCGCTGAGCCGCAGATGCATGCACGTTTCGCCGGCAGCAGCTTTACTCTGCTGCAGTCCGAGTGTGGAGATGCGTTGCTCGACGGGGATGAGCAGGATCTGAGCACACCGGAAGGAGTTGCTTATGTCCTCTACACGTCTGGATCGACGGGACGGCCGAAGGGCGTGGAGATTACGCATCGCAATCTGGGCAATTTCCTGCATGGCATGCAGCAGCAGTTGAGGCCGACAGCGAGCGCTCGTTTTCTGGCCGTGACCACGGTGATCTTCGATATCGCGGGACTCGAGTTGTACCTGCCCTTGATGGTTGGCGCGCGTGTCGTTATGGCGAGCAGTGAGGCGCTGCACAATCCGCGGGCGCTGGCGCGGCTGATTCGTCACAGCGGTGTGACGCATGTGCAGGCTACGCCATCACTGTGGCGCGTGCTGCTCTCCAGCTCTGAAACCAGGCTGAATGGTGTGCACGCTCTTGTGGGAGGGGAGACGCTGAGCGCGGAGTTGGCGGCACGGCTCAAGAGCATGGCCGCGCGCGTTACCCAGTTCTACGGACCGACCGAAACCACGGTGTGGTCGACGGCGTTTGAACTCGGGCAGGTTGGCACGATTGCACCGCCAATTGGACGGCCGATTCTCAACACCCGGCTGTATGTCCTCGATGAAGATCGGGAGCCAGTGGTTACAGGTGCTATCGGCGAGTTGTACATCGGTGGTGCGGGCGTGGCGAAGGGTTATCTGAAGCGCCCGGAGCTTACCGCGGAACGCTTCGTCGCAGACTCGTTCGCGAGCGATGGCAGCCGGATGTACCGCACCGGGGACCTGGTGCGCTGGAGTGACGCGGGACTGCTGGAGTTCATTGGCCGTGCGGATGGCCAGGTGAAGATTAACGGCCACCGGATCGAGTTGGGCGAGATCGAGAGCCTGTTGCTGGAGCACCCGGCGATTGCCGAAGTGGTGGTAGCTGCCCATCGCGATGCAGACAGCATCACTTCGCTGGCTGCATATCTGGTGGCGGAGAGAGGGTGTGTGATCGAGATGGATGCGCTGCGCCGGTTTCTGGCCGGCCGAGTGCCCACTTATATGATGCCGTCCAGCTTCATGTTGCTCGATGTGATGCCTCTGACGCCGAATGGCAAGCTGGACCGCAAGTCGTTGGCGGTGCCGGAGCGAGTTGGCCGCATGGAGTATGCGGAGCCGGTCACGCCAGTCGAGAAGAAGCTGGCGGCGTTATGGCAGGAGATTTTGAAGGTGGAGCGGGTGGGGCTGCACGATAACTTCTTCGAGCTGGGTGGCGATTCGTTGACCGCGGCGGTGATGTCCGCGCTTTTCCCCGAGCACCTGGATGTAGAGTTGCCGCTTGGCAGCGTGTTTGAAGCTCCTACGATTGCGGATCTTGCGATCTTGGTCGAGCGGCTCGGCAGTGCGAGCCTGGACCCTATCGGGGTGATGCTGACGCTGCGCACGGTCAGCAAGAATGCGCATCGGCCGCTCTTCTGCATTCATCCGATGGCCGGCATCAGCCTGGGCTTCTCCAGCTTGCTGCGGCACCTTGATCCATCCATGCCGGTTTACGGCCTGCAATCGCGCGGACTGCGGAGTGGCGAGCAACTGCCGGACAGTATCGAGCAGATCGCAGCCGATTATCTGGCAGAGATTCGGCATGTCCAACCCGATGGTCCATATCGACTGGTCGGCCGTTCCCTGGGTGGTTTGATCGGCCACGCCATTGTGGAGCGGATGCAGGCTCAGGGGCTCGAGGTGGAGATGCTGGCGATGATCGATAGCTATCTGTTCGCGGGCGGTGAGCTTGGCGGCCCACGCAGCGAGGCCGAAGAGGTACGGGCGGTGATGAGTTTTCTGAACACTTATCCGCTTGACGAAAATATGCCGCAAACTCTGAAGGAACTGGCGGCGGTCCTGGTGCAGGCCTATGATCCACACTCCGTCCCACTGTTTCAGGAGATCATCCGGAGCAACCCGCAGTTTATTCATAACCTGTGCGAGGTGATGATCAATCATCTTGCGGTGGCACGCCAATATGTGCCGGGGAAGATTGACATTGACCTGCTGTATTTCCAGGCCATGGAGAAGAAGGGCGACCTGGATGGCATTGTCGATCGTAGCCCGTCGGCGTGGCGGCGCTTCATCGGAGGAAGGATCGAGGTGCACGAGCTGGCCTGCCACCATGAGGGCGTGCTGGATTCTGTGCCGGCGGCTCAGATCGGCAACACACTGCGGCAGTGGTTCTCGATGCCGAGACTGCAACGGGCGTCAATGGCCTCTCCATTGATGCGAAGTGCGACAGGGGAGATGTCGGTAGCATGAGCCAACCTATAGTAATTTTCACGATCGGCACGCAGGGGGATATTCGGCCCTGTGTTGCGCTGGGCCAGGGACTGCATCGCGCTGGTTATCCGGTACGCATTGCTACCAGCGGGAACTTCGCCGAACTGGTGTGGGAGGCGGGCCTGGAGTTCTATCCGCTCACCGCGGATTTTCAGGCGATGCTGGAGGCTGACCGAACGATTACTGACCGGGCATTGAACCTGCGCGCGATGGCCCGCATCTTTCGCGAGCGTTATGCGAGTTGGGCAGCCAACTGGGTGGAGGAAGGGCTCGCAGCGAGCAAGGGCGCAGGGCTCTTGATTGGTGTCAGCAACAGTACCCTGTTGGCCAAAGCTCTCTCCGAAGCCCAGGGTATTCCTTTCGCAATTGCCCGGCTACAACCGTTGACGCCGTCACGGGAGCTGCCGCCGATGGTCTTGAGTGGCTCGCGGCACAAGCTGCCTGGCATGCTGAGTCTCGGGGCGCATCATCTCCTTTTTCAGATGGTGTGGGGGGTGATGCGTCCGGCGATCAATGACATCGTTCGGCCGCAGCTTGGGTTGCCGCGGTATCCAAAGTATGGTCCCTATCTCTTCCAGAGCGCGTTGCATCGAGCGAAGGTGATCAACGGCTTCAGCAGACATGTGCTGCCGCGGCCGGCGGACTGGCCGGAGAGCTCCCAGGTGACCGGCTATTGGTTCTTCCACCAGTCTCAATGGCGGCCGCCCGAGGCGCTCAGCGAATTCCTGGCAGCTGGACCGAAGCCCGTTTACATCGGCTTCGGCAGCATGGTGAGCAGCAATGCGACATCGTTTACGGAGACGGTTCTCGCCGCAGTAAAGAATAGTGGACAGCGAGCCGTGCTGGCCTCCGGCTGGGGTGGGCTGTCGGGCGAAGAGGGTCCGCAGAGCGAGCAGATCTTCTGTTTACGGCATGCCCCGCACGATTGGCTATTTCCGCGGATGTCGACGGCAGTTCATCACGGTGGCGCCGGCACAACGGCTGCTGCTGTGCGAGCCGGCATTCCATCGGTCATCGTTCCCTTTTACGGCGATCAGCCGTTCTGGGCGCGGTGCCTGAACCGTCAAGGCGTTGCGCCGCCTGCTGTGGAACGCAAAACGATGACTGCGGATATGCTAGCCTCCGCGCTTGCGGCTACGCAGCACCCCACAATGATTCAGAAAGCGATGGCACTTGGTAGTGCAGTGCGAGCGGAGGATGGTATCGGCGAAGCCGTGCGCTGTCTGCGGGAATGGGGTCTGCTGCCGGCGGTCACCGAGGACGCTGCGCTCCAGCCGTTAGCGAGGGAGACAGCATGACGCGCGGTGTTGGCGCCGGCGTGGGCGAGACGGTGGGCGAGATAAGGAGCAGCGCGCCGGTGCAGGACAGCATTCGGTCGAGGCGCCTGCTGCTGCTGGAACGGACGATGTATCGAGAGGGACGCACTCCGTTCACGAGCGTTTTCTCTATTCAGTTGCTTGGCAGGCTGGAGGAAGGGCGGCTGCGGCAGGCGCTGGCTCGCCTACAGGCCAAGCATCCGCTCCTGCGCTGTGTGATTGAGGATGGCGCCGACTCCGAGGGTCCGCGTTTTGTGTTGCAGGACCGCCCCGCGCCTATTCCATTGCGTATTGTCGAACGCAAAAACGACGACGACTGGCAGACCGAGGTGCGTCACGAGTGGGTGGCGCCGTTCGACGCGAGTCGCGACCCGTTGGTGCGGCTGGTGTGGTTACGAGCCAGCGAAGTCAGCGAGCTGATCCTGGTCGGGCATCACTGCATCTGCGACGGCCAGTCCGGTCTTACTCTCCTGCGCGAATGCCTGAGCGCCTATGACGAGCCGGAGAAGGATCTCGGGACCTATGATACCCTCGGCGCGATCGAAGACGTTGTGCCCGCAGCGCTGCTGAAGGATCGAAGCTTCCGGCGCCGCATGCGCTGGAAGATCGGCCTGCTCCGGCTGATTCTTCTGTGGCAGCGAAGGAAGCGAGCGCGATCAGCCTCCCCGATCCGCGGCGAGCAGATGTACTTCCATCGGTGGAGTCTCGATGAGGGCGCCTCGCTGACGCTGACCGAACGCTGCAGGGCAGAAGGGGTCACGGTACTCGCGGCGATGAGTGTGGCGTTTCTGCAGGCGTTCCGCGAGGTGCGTGGAACACAGGCTCTGCGCAAAGTCTACACGATGGTGAATGCGCGCAGGTTCATGCCGTTGTTGCGCCCGGATGCGATGTTCGGGATGGCTCCCGGTGTGGAACTCAGTATGAAGGGATTGCCGCCGTCGCAGGAGATGTCAGCCAGAGGCTTTTGGACTTGCGCGCAGGCGATCAAAGCCGACCTTACGCGCCGGGTCGATGTTCTCGGCAGAGACATCTACGACTACCTGGTCGGAATGGAGGGCATGCACGGCATGTACGGGAGCCTGATCGCCGATACCGAGAGTGCCACGGCAGTGCGCCACGTCACGCTCTCGAACATGGGGCGGCTGGAGTTCCCGCAACGTTACTCAAGCTTCTGGGTTGAGACGATCTACAGTCCGCTGGTGATGATATCGCCTACTCCCGCCAATACCGTGGTGATCTCGAGCTTCGCCGGTCGTTTGGAATTAGCGATTGTCTCCGATGAGCAGTCGTTGCCTCCTGGACACGCGACGGCAATCCGGCAACGGGCGATGGACATATTGCGCGACTACACAGGGATACCCACGCAGTACAAACCCGGGCTCGCTAATGAGCCGTCTGCATGCGAGGCGGGAACAAGATGAATAGCTATGGTCTGATCTTCGTACTCTACCAGCCCACTGATGAGTTTCTGGAAAACCTTGCCAAGGCCCGCGCGTTCTGTCCGAATATGGTGGCTGTCGATAATTCGCCCGAGGCGGATCTACGCCTATACCAGTGGCTGCGCGAGCAGGGCATCCAGGTTTTGTACAACCGGAACCAGGGGGGACTCGCCGGTGCCTACAACCGGGGCGCTGAAGTATTGCTGGAGCGGGAGTGCGAGGTGATCTTCCTGTTGGACCAGGACTCCGACATCGAGGCGTTGTTCTTCGAGAATATGATGCAGGCCTGCCGCCAACTCGGTACCGACGAGTTCCTGGTCGGGCCGAAGATCTACGAGATCAATCTTGGGAAGTGTATGCCGGTCTTCCAGCCCGGCAAATATCTCCCCAAACGTCTCCACATCGATGACCAGAACGAAGGTATGTTTCCCTCGTTGTGCATCATCTCTTCTGGTTCGGCAATTTCTGCCCCGGCGTATCGCAAGCTGGGCGTGTTCCGGGAAGATTACTTTATCGAGTACATCGATATTGAATACAGCCTGCGCGCCGTAAGCCAGAACGTTCCCGTGTACATGAATGCGGCAGTGACCATGCGGCAGACCACGGGGAAGATCGAGCGGCACGGCGACAAATACACGACGAACCATGTGGCATGGCGACGCTACTACGGCGCGCGGAATGCGGTGCACTGTCTGTATCTCCACCGGGCATCATGGGGACTGCATTGGGTGAGCGGTCTGCTGGCATTTCTTCAGGTATTGCGGGTGCTTCAATACGAGACGCAAAAGCTGAAGAAGGTCACCGCGATCACGTGCGGCTATCTGGATGGGCTTTTTGGTCTGCTCGGCACCTTCGAAGACCGGCATCCGAGTATTGCCGCCTTCTGCAAGAGAAGCACACCCAGGCAGATCGCGACCGACAGCAACTCGTCGATGACGCTGACCGGAGGAGAGGCATGAGAAGAAAACTGTCCACCATCGAGCACATGATCGACGGCAACATTGTCTACTTCGTCCGCCTCGAAGGCAGCGTTGATCCGGAGCGGCTGCGGCTGGCGCTTGGGCGCGTGCAACGAAAGCATCCCGCGTTGCGCACACTGATTCATGAGGAGCGCGACGGTCTGTACTACGAAGAGGACTGTGCCCCGGAGGTTCCGCTGCGCGTCCTTCGACGAGTCGAGGAGGATGATTTCCGCCGGGAGAGCCAGCGTGAGCTGACGACGGTATTCCCCTATGATCAGCCGCAACTCCGCGCAGTCATGCTGCAATCGGAGCGGGAGAGTGATCTGCTGCTCGTGACCTCGCATCGCATATGCGACGGCATGAGCATGCTCACCATTGTGAGAGAGGTCTTGCGTGCGCTCCACAAAGATGAGGACCTGATCCCGTACACACCGATCACGACTCGCGACATGATTGGCGACTATGAGCCTGCACAGCCGTGGAAGCGCAAGCTGACGGCGAGGCTGGTGAATGGATTCGCGCGACTGATCCCGCATTCGCACCGCGACTCGGAGAACAAGGAACACTGCCTGGAATGGGCCGCTGGCAGCGCATTGTCAGATACGCTGAAGCAGCGCTGCAAGGCGGAAGGCGTCTCCATTCATGCCGCGCTGGTGGTGGCGCTCGACCGTGCTCTGTTCACGATATTGGGAAAAAAGAAGGCACCTGCATTGATCGAAAGCCCAATGGACGCACGGCGGGGGCGTCTCGCCGCGTTGAAGAGCGACATGCTCTTCTTCGGTGGTGGGAGTCTCGAAATACCCACGGGACAGGCCCGGGCGTTGGATTTTTGGGCGCGGGCTCGCGAGATTCACGAACAAATCCGCAGAGATATCGAGAAGGAGATGCTCAATATTCCCGGGCGTTACCACTTCTTCGAGATGCTCCGGCCTTTGCCCAGCGCGCAGATGCAGTCGATGGTGCGCGTGGGAGACGCGCTGAAGATCAACGGCAGTTGGAACCGTTTCGCGCTCTCCAATCTTGGCAATGTTGTAGTCAGCGACAGCGACGCTCCGTTTCGGGTCAAGGACCTGCGGCTGTACGTGCATTCGTTCAACATTAGATTGCTCGGGTTGGTCACGTATGCGCTGAACGGCGAAATGCGCTTCTACTTTGTGAGCGACGAGAAGTGTCTGAGCTTTAAGCAGGCAGAAGGGCTCAAGCGCGAGTTCATGGCTCTGCTCCGGCAGCAACTCATTCCGGCGGAGGAGAGCGCCAGCGAGGCTCTCCTCGTTTTCGAGGCATCCGCGGGATGAGTCCAATCCCAAAACGGTGGACTCACGCTTTGCGTCATACGCAGTGACGCTCCATAGCCCTTTGTCGATGGACATTCTCCGGAAACACGACCAGAGACAAAACTTTGCCTGAGGAGGGCTCATGATTCGAGTACGCAACCTTACGAAGACCTTCAAGTCTTTTACCGCAGTGAAAGGGATCTCATTCGATGTCGAGCAGGGCGAGATCTTCGCCTTCCTGGGGCCCAATGGCGCCGGCAAGACGACGACGATCAAGATGCTGACGACGATGCTTAGTCCAAGCAGCGGCACGATCGAGCTGGACGGAATAAATACTGTCCGTCACCAGATGGCAGCAAGGAAGAAGTTCGGAATCGTGTTTCAGGATCCCAGCCTGGATGAGCAGCAGACTGCGTACGAAAACATGGAGTTGCACGGGATTCTCTACGGGATGCCAAGGAAACTTCGGGCCAGGCGAATTGAGGGGTTGCTCACCATCTTCGAGCTGTGGGACCGGCGCAAGGATTTTGTGAAGCAGTTCTCCGGCGGCATGAAACGCCGGCTCGAGATCGCCCGTGGACTGCTGCACATGCCGAAGATCTTCTTTCTCGACGAACCAACCCTGGGCCTCGATCCGCAGAGCCGAAGCCAGCTTTGGACCCACGTGAAGTATCTGAATGAGACGGAGAACACCACAATCTTCCTGACTACGCATTACATGGACGAGGCCGAACGTGTCGCCCACAGGATCGCGATCATCGATCACGGAGAATTGATCGCACAAGGCACGGCAGCCGATTTGAAGGCGAAGACGGACACCGACTCGCTGGAAGGCGCGTTTCTGGCGCTTACCGGCGCATCCCTCCGCGATGAGAGCGCAAGTTCCACAGAGCAGGTGCGGGAAATGGCCCAGATGTTAGGGGGTAGCCTATGAACGCGATTTACATTCTATGGCTGCGCGAAGTCAAACGCTATGTGCGATCGCGCGTACAGATTATCTTCTCGCTGGCGCAACCGACCTTTTACTTGTTAGCGTTCGGCTTCGGCTTCGGACCTGTCTTCGAGAAGGCTGGAGAAGGAAGCTATCTGCAGTTCCTGGCGCCGGGTGTTGTTGGTATGACCGTGCTCCTCAGCTCGATGTTCTCTGGGATCGCCGTGCTCTGGGATCGCCAGTTCGGATTTCTCAAGGAAACCCTGGTTGCGCCGGTGCCTCGAATTTACATCATGATCGGACGCACGCTCGGCGGAGCAACTATAGGCATGATCCAGGGGGCATTGATTCTTCTGGTGTGCATTCTCGCCGGGTTCCGGCCACAGCACTGGATCAGCCTCGTGCCGGCATCTACTTTTGTAGCCATGATCGCCGTCCCTTTCGCGGCGCTTGGAGTGACCCTGGGTTCGACGATCAAGGACATGGAGGGTCTTAACCTCGCCTCGAATTTCCTGGTGATGCCCATGTTCTTTCTTTCGGGCGCTCTTTATCCCTTGAGCCATCTGTCCGGCGTCCTGAGTGTGATCACGCACATCGATCCACTCTCCTATGGAGTCGATGGTCTGCGGGGAACACTCGTCGGTGTTTGGCACTTCAGCTACTTCCTGGATAGTTTCCTGCTATGCTCCCTGGCGGCCATATTCCTTATGACAGGCGCCTATTTCTTCTCAAGAATCGAGATCTAGAAGAGGGCCGCATCTCCCCTCACTCCGCTGTCTTACCAACGCTCGTATTTCTATTTTCAAGGAGATCTCGTTGAGCAACATCCTTATTTGCGCCTTCCCAAATCCCGGCCACGTAACTCCGATGTTATCTGTAGGCCTCCATTTGGCAGGTCTAGGCCATACAGTCACACTTCATACTGGAGAGATTTTTCGCCGGCAGGTCGAGACAGCCGGACTTCGCTTCGCCGGAATGACCGGGAGAGCCAACATCGACTACAGGAATCCAAGCAATCCCGCAGAAAGAGAAAAACTGACGGAAAGGGATCGAATTCTCAATAATTTGAAGTATTGGTTTATTGATCCGCTTCCCGATCAACATCGCCGCCTGCAGCAAATTCTAGAAGAAATACCGGTAGATTTGATCCTGACATCCTCAATGTACCTCGGTTGCTTTCCGATGCTATTAGGGCCTAGAGATAATCGACCGCCTGTCATAGGCTGCGGAGTGACCCCGCTGATTTTGAGAAGTATCGATTGTGGACTTACCTCGCACGATGCTACGCCAGAAGGTCGCAAACGTAACCAGGAAGAACATTTTTTACTGGAAAAAGCCTTTCAGCCGATTGCCGATCAACTGAATCTGGCACTCGGTGAGTGCGCCGCTCCCTCGATATCCGGTTTTTGGGCCGACTCCATATACACCGTGCCTGATTTATTTCTGCAGTTCACTGGTGACGCATTCGAGTTTCCGCGTAGCGATATGCCGTCGAAGGTCCATTTTGTGGGGCCAGTATTGCCGAGCATATCTGCCGACTTCAAAGAGCCTGCGTGGTTTGGTGAGTTGGACGGGTCTAAACCAGTGGTCCTCGTAACTCAGGGCACACTCGCAAACTTTGATTTGCAGGAATTGGTTCAACCTACGCTCACCGCCTTGGCAGAAGACAATGCTCTTGTGATCGCGGCGACAGGGCGCGCCGATACAGGAGACCTTATTGCTCCCACCAATGCGAAGGTCGAGGCGTTCGTTCCTTTTGTTCGGCTCCTGCCGAAAGTGGATATGCTGATTACCAATGGCGGATACGGTGCAGTGCAGCAGGCGCTCAGTTTCGGTGTGCCGCTTGTGGCTGCCGGTGACACAGAAGAAAAAGCATTTACCGCTGCTCGCGTGGGTTGGACAGGCGCGGGCATCAATCTGGAGACTAGGCGTCCCACCCCGCAACAGATTCGAACTGCGGTGCACACCGTTCTGGCGGGTTCGCAATATCGGGAACAGGCGCAGAAATTACGGAAGAATTTCTCTCGATATGACGCATTGGCCGAAATTGCCCGAAGCGTTAATACCTTAATCGCGGACACAAAAGACAGCCGTATGATCGATGCTCCGTAGCCGTAAAGTACAGGCCAAACGGGCAAGAGGAATCTCATCGGGTTCTTCCGCACATTTGGTGATACTGCAATTGTTGGGGGAATCGAGATGGCTATTTTGCCCAACCCCTCGAAAAGGTTCAATTGGCGGTGAGGGCTGTTGAGGGCTGCTCTCGTTGCTGGCTCGAGGTAGGCAAAGAAGATCCTCCTGCCGTCATGTCCAGGGCTGATGGTTCGAGCGGTTTGGATTGGAGGGTGACGGCATGGGTCAGTAGTTCAATCTTCCTTGGCCCTTCGAGCTGGCGAACCTCGTTTGATCCAGGGAGCTGACGCGCAGGTATCAGATTCTGGCCATCGACCTTGAAGGCACGGAGGTCTGTGATTGGCTGATGTCCAAGGGGATCACCTGTGTGCTGCTGAAGTATCGCGTGCCGGGTGAGGCGACATTACCAAAATCGGGTGCATATCCAAAGTCACCCGAAGCTTTAGAGGGTGCGCAGAGGACGGTAGGGCTGGTGCGCTTTCACGCCGCGAAGTGGCATATCGATCCGCACAAGATTGGAGTGCTTGGATTTCGGTAGGCGGGCATCTGGTGGCAGCGATGAGCGTGCATTTTGAGCATCGTTTGTATCCGGCTGTCGATGCGGCTGACAAAGAAAGCTACCGCCCGGACGTTGTGGTCGCGATCTATCCCGGGCATCTATCGCTTTCTGATGACGGTCCTGGGTTGAATCCGGATATCTCACTTCCGGTATTCGAAACAGCGTAGTAATAACTACAGTCAAATCGCGTATAAAGGGTGATTGGTTAGAACCCACTTTTCCACTACCAAGCTAAACTCAATAGCCCGTCTAACAATCTCTTCCGCTTCGGTGTCGGTTGCTACGGATGAAGTCATATAGTCGATGACACTGCGCTTTCGGCGACAGGTCTCGAAGTATCAGAGAGTGCAGTTGCTTCACTGCCTATGGCGACCGCAGCAGCTTCGAAGGTCACTTTGAGGTGTCCTGCTCGAGCACTGACTCTATAACCAGAACAGGCGATCGCGATGGTTGCTGCTTGCAGAGCTGCGTTGTAAGCCGTCGCAAATCGTCGATCTGCCGACAGTGCGACCACGGCTGCGTCAGCCAGATCACGAGTGATCAAAGCCCGCAGATTGTCGATTTCCTGTTTGCTGGTCCGGTGCGTCTTGACGTCACCCTTAGCCAGCCACTGCGGCCAGCTCGCCATCATCGCCTTTCACAAACTCTTTTGCGCCGCGCAGCACTGTCGTTAAAAAGTGATCGTGGTGCCACACGCCAGTATCAGGTACGCTAACCGTTGCGATCCTTCCAACGGAGACGAGCCCCTTCAATGCGTGAATTCTCGCTGCGAAAATTAGCAATGTTTCGGGGCCGGGGATATTACATATTCCTCTAACGCACTGATCTCCTCGGATCGGCTTCCTCTGCAACTCCCCACCATCTCCGTCGGTTTCGGCAGGCCTATACCCCATAACCGCAGGGAGTTCCCCACTCTAGTCGAGAACTTGAATGCCCAGACTGACTGCCCGTTCTTTGGGGTCACTCAGACTTGGAGTGACTGGGTAGCCCTCTTTGATCCATGCCTTCAGTCCGCCTTCCAATATCCAAACCTTCGGAATTCCCTTCCGACGAAGAGCGAGAGCCACCCGAGCGCTCGTAATCTCTCCCACAGAGGAACAGTAAAGGATGAGCTCTAGTTCTCTGGGGATGACCACCTTTGAACGACCGCGGAGACGTATCGGATCGATTCGAATTGCTCCAGGGATTCCCACACTGGTGACGCCATCCTCGAAGTTAAGCAGATCGATGATTGCGATTTTCTCGCTCTCAAGCTTTGCATTTAGCTCCGAAGGACTCATCCTCCGCAGGCGGAGGTCATGAATCATCTGGACGAGGAGCAGGGTGCGCCACGCAACGTAAATAATCATCGGTACGCCAATTCCAAGCACCAGGACGCTACTGAACCGGCTAATCAACGCCGCCACGGAGTCCAGACTATCTGCGAAGAAATACCCCAACCCAGCATAGAGTGATGACCAGAGGAGTGCACCGATGGCGTCGTAACCGAGAAATGCTGCGCGGCTTGCTCCTTCTGCTCCAACCAGTGGGGGTGTGATGGCATCAAGGCCTGGGAGGAATTTCACAACCATAACCGAGGGTAGCCCCCATCGATCGAAAGAGTTTCTCGCCCGCTGGGCGCAGTAACGGGGATCCGCGCTCAGACTACAGAGCAATCTTATGATTCTGGTGCCCCAGCGTCGCCCTGCCTGGAACCAAACGAGATCAGCAGCGAGACATCCGAAGGTGCTGACGGCGAGAATGAGGCAGATCCGGAGTTCGCCCCTTCCAGCAAGCGCCCCAGCCGTCATCAGGAAGAAGATGGCAGGGACAGGAAGGCAGAGTTGTCTTGCAAATACGGCAACACACAGAAACGGGTAAGTAATACGAACAAGGTTATGCATGTAAGCGCGGAAAGACCTTTCCTGGCTATGACTCTCAACGCTGGGCAGCCAAGTCGGAAGCGACCTCGTCAAGTGGCCCTGGCTTATAAGCAGAATCGACAAACCGGCGAATATGGATGTGGATGCTACCCAGCACCTTGCGGCCATGTCTGCCGCGACTCTCCATCGGCAGAACTTGTGAGCCAAGAAACTCTGATTGTATTGGTTGGTCAGGCCCGGTATTGCCCTGATAGTAGAGGTCATTCTCAGATTTAGCTACTACATATTTCTGCTACTTAATCTGCGGCATCAGGCGGTGAGTGCGAAGGAAGTAGCACGTCCGGAACAGAGGCTTCGTTCCGATGGTCCTGTCCTTACGTGCACGCCGATACCCCAGGGGCCTGACAGACACCAGCCGTTGTACCATTCGAACATGAGCTCGGAGCAGCGCCCTTCGACAGATGATCAGACTCTGCGTCTTCGGCAGATTCTCGATTCATCCCCTGCGCTGATCCACACCGCACGACCGGATGGTTACCTCGATTTCTTCAATCGCACCTGGTGCGAATTTGTGTCATAAGGCGGGCCCGTACATTGTCGTAGTGGAAGTCGCCGCCGACTCCGAACTGGGTCAGCTGCACTTCACTTGAGCATTACATCTTCCTGATACCAAGAGCCCGCTCGCTGCTGTTGTCCTTGGCAGATTTTAAAGAGCTGGAACTCTGGTTGCAGCCTCCAACCTCAGTGCAATCAGAGTCATTGTCGCGGTGGTTGGACACCAATTCCTCATGATTTTTGGGGGCGTTCTGTTCGGTGCCTCGATGTCCGCACTCTAGCTTTTGTGCCTTTATAGGTGACTCCTTTTGGGTGTACCATCTGCACCATGCGAGCAGACGAGCATAGTTCCGTCGATGATCGAGATCTGAATCTCCGTCAAATTATCGACTCGGCTCCTGCGTTGATCCACACCGCACGACCGGATGGTTACCTCGATTTCTTCAATCGGACCTGGCTGGATTTCGTTGGGCAGCCGCTGAGGAGCCTGCTGGGATGGAAATGGACTTCCTGTATTCATCCTGAAGATGTCGAGAGTTTTGTGCAGAAGTGGCGAGAGTCGCTCGCTACGGGTGAGCGCTTCGAGGGAGCCGCACGAGTGCGGCGGGCTGATGGCGAATATCGCTGGATGCTGCACCATAAACTCGCGTTGCGCGCCAAAGACGGAGGAATTCTCAAGTGGCATGGATCGAGTATTGATATTGAGGACAGGAAGAGGGTAGAGGAACAGCTCCGAAGGACTGCCCAGGAGTTGCAGAAAAGCGAGTTTTATCTGGCCGAAGCGCAACGCATTGGCCAGATCGGCAACTGGGTTTTTGATCCTGCAGCAGGTTTCGACTATTGGTCACACGAACTTTTTCGAATACACGGTCTTGATCCGGACGCAGGAACACCTAGCTCTGAGAGATACCTGGCACTCGTTCATCCACAGGATCGTGAGTTCATGGCGTCGCTAGTGCAGCAAATGACCCATGGGGTTTCCGGATTTGATGTCATCAAGCGCATAATGCGACCACAGGGTGAAGTTCGGTACATACGATGCGTGGGTACTCCCGCCTTAGACAATGGCACGATGAAGAAAGTCGGCATCGGCATCGATGTTACGGAGCACGAACTCCTGACGCAGGAGCTCCGGCGCCGCGAAGCCTATTTGGCAGAAGCACAAAGGTTGAGCCACACAGGCAGCTTTGGTTGGAGACCAGGCAACGGAGAGCATGTCTGGTCGGATGAAACCTACTGTATTTTCGAATACGATCCGGCGACCGAGGTCTCGCTTGACATGATCGTGGAACGCGTTCACCCTGAGGATCGCAACCTAGTGCTTGAGGTCGTGGAACGGGCTTCTACCAGCGGGGGCGCCATCGATTGCGAGTATCGTCTGCTCTTTCCCGACGATCGCGTCAAGTATGTTCGAATTCTGGCGAGGCCGCTGGGAACCGCTTCCGATGACCTTGAGTTCGCTGGGGCGGTCATCGATATTACTGAGGCAAAACGGGCAGAAGAGAAAATCCGACTTAGCGAGAGAGAGCTTCGGACTCTCGTTGAGGCGATCCCAGCCTATGTGGGGACCGCTCTGCCGGATGGATCGGTCGATTTCATAAGCCAAAGTTGGCTGGACTACACGGGTTATTCCAGAGAACAGGGGGTGGGTTGGGGGTGGGCGAGTGTAATCCATCCCGAAGACTTTGATCGGGTGGTGGCAAGTTGGCGGACCGGATTGGCTGCCGGAACGCCCGTCGAGCATGAACTACGCTGCCGGCGCGCGGATGGTACCTATCACTGGTTCCTGTATCGCAGTCTCCCTCTCCGTGATGACGGAGGAAACGTTGTTAAGTGGTATGGGACTCTTACGAACATCGATGTATTGAAGGAGACCGAAAGCGCTCTTCAAACGAGAGAGCATCAGCTGCTTGGCATTATCGAAACCATTCCTTCAATGCTCTGGTCAACCTCACCGACCGGAGAATCAACTCATCTCTCTCAAAGACTTCTTGAATATTTTGGGGCTCCATTCGAAGAATTCGTTAGTCGCGGGTGGGAGAGATTCATTCATCCCGATGATCGAGAAGAGACTGCGAAGGCGTTCCTCCGAACAATGGAAACTGGAGAGTCATACAGTGCAATAAACCGCTTGCGACGCACAGATGGAGAGTACAGATGGCATCACACGATGGGCGAACCTTTGCGTGATCCTCAAGGCAAGATCATTCAGTGGTATGGCCTCTCGGTTGACATCGATGAGCGGAAACGGGCAGAAGACCATCTTTCGGGATACACGCATCAAGCTCAACAGAGCGTCAAAAATCGCAACCGTGGCTGAGTTATCGGCGTCGATCGCTCATGAACTCAATCAGCCGCTTATGGCTGTGCTTGGAAATGCTCAAGCCGCCAAGCGTTGGTTGGCAGCCAACCCACCCGATCTAACCGAAACAAACGCCTCGATTGAGCGAATATTGAGAGATATTCGTTCAGCTGATGAGACCATGCAGCACATTCGCGCTCTTTTTAAGAGCGAACCATACAAGAAGAGTGACGAGGGTGTTCTGGACATCATTCGAGAGTCCTTACGTTTCGTCCACGAAGACCCCAATAAGCGCGAGGTTCGGATTGACTGGTCCATCGAAGGTAGCCTGCCGCCAATTTGCGTCGACCGTATTCAAACTCAGCAGGTATTTATCAACCTAATTTCGAATGCGATTGAAGCGACCGAAGGGAGTGCAAATACAGCGACGATTCTGCTGAGAGCCTTTATTACACAGGAGCACGAGGTCATTGTTCAGGTCATCGATAATGGCACGGGACTCGAAGATACCGAAAAGATATTCGATGCCTTTATGACAACCAAGGAAAAGGGCATGGGCATTGGCCTGGCCGTCTCAAGATCTATCGTCGAAGCCCACGGCGGGCGGCTCTGGGCAGAGAACAATCCTGACCGCGGCGGCGCCATTTTCAATGTCGCTTTGCCTGTGTCGTCAAAACGTGAGATTCGGTAGCTCTTCGTTAAACGATCTTCGCTCTTTGAACCTACAATACAAGTCCCGGCGAGCCATGCCGCTCTCGCCGGGTTGCCAGCGATCAAACCTTCGGCTACTTGGTAACCGCATCCTTAACGCCATCGCCGGTCTTTTCTGTACCAGTCTTGACACCTTTTCCGGCGTCTTTGGCCGTGACCTCGGCTCCATGACCAACGTCTTTGGCGCCAGTTTTAGCGGCCCTGCCGACTTTCTTAGTCGCATGCTTGACGGCATGACCGGTCTTGGTCGCAGCTTTGTCCACATCGTGGGCGGCATCCTGGCCAACCGCCATGCCTATGCAGAGAACCAGCATCGTGGGAATCCCTGCAATTGTTGATACTTTCATCGTTTCTCCTTTTTTATTTCCAACCATCAGTTTGAGCAACATCTACACGCGGGACGCTCTCAGCGAGATTCGTTGGGATAATTCGCATAACCGGTTATTACAAGCGACGAGCCACGGTATCGCTTACGTGAACAGCGTGATCGTAACAATCCATCAGGACTCGATAAATTACATATTCCTTGTAGATGAGAGCCACGGCACAATCGCACGTGTTCAATTATCGGAGGTTGATGAAGCATTCTTTGCCAAGGGCAGCTTGAGAGTGAATCGTGCGCCGAAGTCAGAATTGTTTTCTGCCCATAGTTGACCCTCGTGAGCTTCAACAATCGAGCGGGAAACTGCCAATCCAATCCCCATGCCCTCTTTCTTCGTTGAGAAGAATGGCTCGAAGATCTTCTCAGGATCGTCCACACCTAGACCGTTATCTATCAATTGAATTGACATTTCTCGTCTATCCACTGTGGCACGAATCACCAAACGTGGGTCACGAGGGCTACCTTCCATGGCATCAATTGCATTCGCAATCAGGTTGATCAAGACCTCCTGTATTTGTATTGGGTCCACAGAGATCTTCGGTAGCTGTTCTCCGATTTCAGATTCGACCGTGACACGACGTTTGGTCGGGTCTTCCTGTACCAAACGGACGGCTTCACCTAGAATTTCGGATATCCAGGCTTCCTTCTTTTCGAAGGTGTCACGCCTAAAGAGCGCTCTGATCCGTTGCATCGTCTCATCTGCGCTACGGCTATCACGAATTACCCAGTCAATCGAGGTTGCGGCTTCTTCCACCTTCGGCGGTACCGCAGCTAACCAGCGCTTTGTAGCCTGGGCGTTGGCTAAAACAGCCATAAGAGGCTGGTTGAGTTCGTGCGCGATCGAAGCCGACAACTCGGCCACGGTTGCGATCCGTGAAGCTCGATTGAGCTTCGCACGGGTGAGACGAAGCCGGTCTTCAGCCCGCTTGCGTTCGTCGATGTCAATCGAAAGGCCGTACCACTGGATAATCTTTCCTTCAGGATCGCGCAGGGGTTCACCTCTGGCGTGGTGCCACCGGTACTCTCCATCGGCCCTGCGCAGCCTGTGAATCGCACTAAGAGATTCGCCCGTCTGTATGGACCGAAAGAATGCCTTTGCTGTTTCTTCAAAGTCGGCCGGGTGAAGGTATTTTTCCCATCCGAGATTGCGGAAATCTTCAAGAGACAAGCCGCTGTATTCCCGAACTCGCCTATTGATATGGGCGATCTGCCCATCTGGTGAAGCTGACCAGAACATCGACGGTATAGTTTCGATAATCCCCTGTAACTGGCGCTCTCTCGCCTGAAGTTCTCGTTCTACCTCTTTCAATGCATCGATATCCGTGTGAATGCCGTACCAGCTTACGATGGCTCCGTGCTCGTCCCGCAACGGCAGTGCGCGCACGAGATGCCAATGATAATTGCCATCATTGGCAAGGATGCGGTAGGTGTCCTCATATGGAACGCCGAGTCTAACGGAGCGCTGCCACCGATCGTCGACCGCTGAAGCCTGATCAGGGTCAATCTTTGACATCAGGTCAAAGCTCTCCGAGATCTCCCACGGCTTCCCAATCGTATCGATCATCGTGCGATTCCACTGAGCGATCCGACCGACCGGATCTGCGCGCCAGATCATGGCAGGCATCGCGTCTACAAAGCGACGCAATCGCTTTTGCTCCTGGCGAACGGTCTGTTCCGATGAGACCAGTGTATGTGTATCCATCATGAGGCCGTGAAGAGCGACCACTCTGCCGCCCTCGTCTTTCACCGTTGCGATCAACGACTGAAACCATCGATACTGTCCATCCTTGTCGATCAACCGGTGTATGTGCTCGTGCCATTGCCCACCGTCCACGAGAATGTTCCATCTCCGTTTAACCTCCTCCCTGTCGTCCGGATGCATTAGGTGAATCCATTCCGTCTTCCGGATCTGGTCGAGAGTCAGTCCAAGATATTCCTCGCAATAGTGGTTGATGTACGTGATTTCCCCATCAGGAAGTGCTTTCCACAGGAAGCCCGGAACTCCTTCGGCAAGCAGATCCAACTGCATCCGGTGGTCCTGAATTGCTTCCTTCGACCGAAGTAGGTCATCGACATCTGTTGTGGCGGAGTACCAACGCCGAATCGAACCGTCCTGCTCGAGGAAGGGTTTGGCATGAGTATGGAACCAACGATAATGGCCGTTCTTATCCGCAATGCGCCACAACCACTCCGAGGGCTGGCCCGTCCTGATCGATTCTGTGAACACCTCGGAGACACGTTCGCGGTCCTCCGGATGTGCTATCTGCAGCCATTGGTACCCCAGCAGTTCACTCCCTCGCAAGCCTATATGATTCAGAAATTGCTCGCTGACAAACTCGATGCCGGATTCCCCTCGAATGGCAAGCATCGCGGGCACACGGTTAAGGAGTTCTCTGGCCTCTCGTTCTCGACTTTGAAGTGCCTGCTCTGCTCTTACCTGCTGGTCTATCGCAACACCCATCATGTACCAGTTGACTACGTTGCTGTTCTCATCGAAGGATGGGTCGGCAAGAATGTGTTGCCATCGATACTCTCCATCGTGTTGCAACATGAGCCATCTGGTGTCGAGTGGGGTCTTGTTTGCCACGCAGTACATCCAGCTCTTATAAGCTTCGTAGTAGTGTTCCGGGTGGATGTACTGCATCCACTGGTGTCCTAGAATGTCTTCTATGGATTTTCCGAGCGCCATTGATGCGACCTTGTTCGCATATACCATCGTCCCATCGGGCGCCATGATGCAAATACAAGCGGGTACACCATCGGCAATCTTTCGAAACAGCTCTTCCTTGCCTCTGCGTTCCTCCTCAGCTTTCTTACGCTCGTCTATATCCAGGCTGATGCTTACCCAGCGTTCAAGCTTACCGTTCGCGTCCCGCATGGGATAGAACCTGGAGAGAAACCACCGATACCTACCATCCGCGCCACGGATGCGCGTCTCCATCTCACCTGGTTGCTCGGTATTTATCAGTTGGTTCCAAAATGCAATTCGATGCTGGCGATCGTCCGGATGTAGGGATTGTAAGCGATCCCTGAGTACCTGCTCGAGGGATAAGCCGGAATATTCTAGAGCACCCTGACTCAAGAACTCCGGCGTACCGTCCGGACGCGCAACCCACATCCACCCTGGAAAGATCTTGAGGAGAGTTCCCCATACGTCATCCCGGGCGCGCATCTCGTCTTCCTTCCGCTTTTCTTCGTCGATGTTCCATAGCAATCCAAAATAGCGGATGACGTTGTTCCTGTTGTCTTTCTGTACGAGAAGAAGAGTTGCGAACCAATGATGCTCACCTGTTGCCGAAAGGTATCTTGCCCGGAATTGCTGCGGTTCGCCGGTTTGCTTCGCCCGGTTCATCGCGCCCTGGCGAACGTCAACGTCCTCAGGGTCGAGAGTGCGGGTGAAATCCCCTATATCGTCTGCAGAAATGCCTAGATATTCGCATCCATCAGGGCTGACATATTCGATTGACCCATCGGGGTGTCGAGACCACACATACCTGGTCAGCTCATCAAGACGGATTTCGAAAGGACTGTTCGGTCTGCGGGAGAATGCTCGATGCGATCTGGCTGATAAGGCAAATAATGCGCAACACCAGATTGCGCCCATCACTGCTGCGAACTTGCCGTCCCGCGCAAATTCCTGGGGAAATCGATGTCCGGCTGCGATAGCGGCCAGGCCGGCGAGGCTGAATGCAGTGGCTGCGATGACGGCCTGGACTCTACCACGAAATCTGGCAAGAAGAACGATGCAGACAATAGCAGGAAGATAAGACTTCGGACTGCACAAAGCCAGGAGCCCGCCACCTGCGGCGATAAGAAGAAGTTCGCTCAAAGCCATCAACATGAACTCTCAGATAAACCCTAAGGCAATTTGGTGAACAGTTTGCGCTGGCCATCAGTATTCGCAATGGGGCATTGATCGACTCTGTGATCTTCACATGAAAGCAGCGTGCCGCTTCCTAGTGGAAACATGTAATGTCTTTCTGGAACGAAACCAGATAAGCTATCGCAGATTAGACCTTAAGGAGATCAGATCGGACCGGGATGACATCTCAATTTCGCCTGTCGCTTTATCATTTCTTCGTAGACGCGCGGCGACTACCAGAAACATGTAATAGCGGCTATCTGAGTTGGACTTTTACGATGGAGCCGATACCGGTTCCACTCGAGTCGCTTTATGTTTTCAAGGGTAGTAGTTGTCTTAAATAATTTGCCTGAGTCGCAGCGTGCGCTTCGCACGGCGATTGAACTCGCGCGATCCTTCAATGCGGAGCTCGCAACGGTATCCATCCTGGGAGATCTTCCTGCCTACACCTCGTTTGCAATCGTTGTCGATCCAGATGCTCCCACCGCGATGAAGGAAGACCTGCGCCGAGCCCACGGTGAATTGCACCAGAAAGCAGCCCTATTAGCCCAGGAGCATGGAGTTCGCGCGAAAGGCTCGATCATAGAAGGGCGGGAGGTACAGGCGATACTTCATTTCCTTAAAGAGGAACGTGCCGATCTGCTTGTTATTGGCCTTCATCAGCATGACTTCTATTTGTCCCGTCTTTGGAGTTCCGTTTATGACCTCGCACAGGAAGCTCCCTGCAGCGTACTCGGTGTGCACTGAGCACGCAGATCGAACGCAGTGAGGTATTTCATTCGAAATGGGTTTAGCCCCGGAGGCTTTGCGGCATGAGTAAAAAATTGTTGATCATCCCCCTGGTCGTCCTGCTCGCTGCTGCGGGTCTTCTCTTCGGCATTGCCGGACACCTGACAGAGTGGCAAGGAAACCAACCAGACCAAAAGACCGATGATGCCTACCTAAAAGCGGATATGACGCCTTTGAGCACGCGAATCTCCGGGACGGTCCGTAAGGTGAACGTCCAGGACTATCAGAGCGTCAAGGCAGGTCAGACTCTTATCGAGCTTGATGACGAGGACTATCGAGCGACCTTGAATCAGGCCCAGGCCGCCCTGGCCGCATCGGAAGCCTCGGTTGCGGACTACCAGGCGGCGAAGAAGATACAGGATGCTCAAATCGACGCAGCCAAAGCGTCGGTTGTCCAGACGGAGGCTGCGATCGACGCTGCCAAAGCCGGCGCTGCCTCGGCCTCACCCGAGCTTGATCGCGCTCTGACTGAGCTGCATCGCCAGCAGGCCCTGTTCGACTCGAAGGCAGCAACTCACCAACAGTTGGAGACGGCGACCGCGCAGCAGGGCCAGCTCAGCGGCGTAGTAGACGCGCGAAAAGCGGATCTCGCGCGCGCCGCGGGAGTCCTGGCTACAAGCCAGAGTCAACTTGAGGCAGCGAGGCGCCAACGAGAGGCTCTGAACACGAAAGATGATGTTTACAAAGCTGATATTGAGGCGAAGAAGGCTGCCATTGTCGTCGCACAAGTGAATCTTGCCTATACGCGAATCGCGGCGCCGACCGATGGGACCGTTGGGGAGCGCCGCGCCCTCGCCGGCCAATTGGTCGCTCCTGGAACGCAGGTGATCGATCTGGTTCAGAGTGAGGTCTGGGTGCAGGCGAACTTCAAAGAGACTCAACTAACCAATATGCGAGTCGGCGACACAGCAGATGATCGGATCGATACTTTCCCCAACCAGGTGTTTCATGGGAAGGTCGAGCAACTCTCTCCCGCCAGCGGTTCTCAGTTCGCCCTTTTGCCGCCTGACAATGCTACTGGCAACTTCACTAAGGTCGTTCAGCGAGTGCCCGTCAAGATTGTGTTTTTTTCTCAACAACCTTATCTCGATCGGCTACGGCCGGGATTCTCGGCAGTCGTCGCCGTTCATACCGGCAACGCTGGAGGACGGTGATAAATGACAGGTTCTAATGCCAACACGCAGGATACTCGTCCGGTAGTGGCAACACATCCACTGCTGGGGGTCACCGGCGTGCTCCTCGGTGCGCTCATTGCGACATGCACGGGTCGCCTGATGAGCGTGGGGCTGGCGGACATTCGAGGTCTGGGGCTACAGGTTCGCCAGCAAGCCTATACGTTGGCAATCTCCGACAGCTTTTTTCTCCTGGCTACATGCAGCGTGGCGTGCCTCGTGGTCGTTTCCTTCATGTCGAAAGTGCCAGCCCAGTATCGGCAGGTTACTGATGCACCGGTCGAGACCAAATGAGAAACACACTCAATGAAAGGGGACAGATTATGACCTCAGCCTCCGCAGAACGGCGAGAACTTCGAGCAGCAGCCAGGCTGTCCTTGTCCCTGGCAGTCCTGTGTTGGATATTCATTACGACTACGGTGGCACAACAATCCACTGCGAATCCGATGCAGTTAACGCTCGAGCAGGCGATCAATCTTGCCCTGAGGCAAAATCATTCTGTTCACCTCCGCAGCCTTTCCGTCGAGCAGATGCAAAACAGGAAAGACGAAGCAAGGTCCAACTACCTGCCACAAATCAAGGCGAGCGGCAGCGTTCTTCATGTCACAGAACTCGCAGGCGTCGAGATCCCGGCTGGTGCATTGGGAAGCTACTCCTCAACTGGGCCGATTCCGGCGAAGTCTTTGTTCGTCGGTCAAGGTGGTCTCACCGGATACACCGGGGGCGTGGGGTTAGAACAGCCACTTACTCAGCTGTTTCGCATCCACCAGGCGAATGTTGCGGCGAAACAGGATCTCATCATCGCTAAGACACAACTCGATCAAACCCAGGATGCTATTGCATTGCAAGTTCGCCAGCTCTACTACAACATTTTGATCAATCAACAAAAGCTAAAGGCGTCCCAGGAGCAGTTGGCAGCAGCCCAGATCAAAGATGAGGAGAGCCGGAGCGACGTAAGCGGAGGCAATGCCCTTGAAATATCGACTCTTCAAAGCAAAGCAGCCATCCTGCAGGCCCAACAAGAAAGCTTGACCCTACGTCTGCAAGGAAACGATTTGCGGCGTCAGCTCGCAGATGTTCTTGGACTCCCCGTTGAGACACCAATTGATCTCGATCCCCGAGCGGCCGCGGTTGCGCTTGACATTCCATCGCGTTCTGACGCGATACGGATCGCGCTCGATCAAAACCAGGACCTCAAAACAGCCCGACAAACTCTGGTAAAGGCACAAGCGGGTCTGGCGGTGGCCAAGGACGCCTACATCCCCGATGTTACAGCGCTCTCCCGGTACAGTTACCAGAGTGGAGTGCCGTTTCTCGTCCATAATTTCGGAACATTTGGGTTTTCACTCAGCTACGACCTCTTCGACGGCGGGCGGCGCGAAGCCAAAGTTCGGGAGGCGCGGAGCGAAGTACACTCTGCGGAAGTTGCTGTACACAAGGTGCAGTCTCAGATTGAAGTTCAAGTGCAAGGCATTTACGACAGAGCCGACGAACTCAGGCAGATGGTTGATGTTGCCGGACAGGTTGTGAAGGTCCGAACAGAAGCGGCCAGGCTTGCCGATCGACAGTTTGAGGAGACTGCGGCGCTGAGTTCCGCTCGCAGTCAAAGTCACGCTGACCTGGCGAGCGCAACCGCATCCTTGCTGGAAGCAAGTTGTGGCCTCTCATTGGCGGAGGCAGACTTGAAGAGAGCGATCGGCCAGATGCCGCAATAGAGAGAATTTCATGCACGAGACGGTTCCTACACGAAAGCAGGTATGAACTCCATGGATAACACCCTAGTCAGTGTTTTGGCTGCGCTCGGCGGTTCCGTAATCGGCGCTACAACTCCGGTCCTTAGCAATTTCGTTCTTCAACGAAGCCTGACGCGGCGAGAGCTGACCAATCGCGAAATAGTTCAGCGCGAAGACCTATACTCGGAGTTCATACGTCAGGGAACGGCTTGCTACGCAAAGGCGCTATCGCAGAGTCTCGAAAACCTTGACGAGATTGTTGCGATGTACGCCCTGGTGAATCGGATCAGGCTATTCGCATCTGGCAGCGTGCTTGAGGCAGCCGAAGCGTTTGTGAAGAAACTTGTGGAGAAATACGGTGAGAACAACATGAGCATCGACCAAATCAAATCAGTAGCTCTGGAGCAGCATGCAGATCCCCTGAACGATTTCGCGCTCAAGTGCAGAGCGGAACTTCGCGAGATCTACGAACGAGGGACTTGGCGACGCGGATAAATCCTGAGGTTCATCCTTTACAAACTCCCTTTAGAAGGTCTACCAGAGCATCGCCGTCAACCGGTTTACGGAAGAAGCCGACTGCTCCCTTTTCAAGGTAGAACGATTCCGACTTCTCAGAAGGTTTTCCAGTGATGATAACGACTGGCAATGATCTAGCAGTACAGTTAATGTGGTGAAGCAAGCCCAGGCCACTCATCTGCCGCATCTCCACATCAGTGATGACGCAAGAGCTCTTTTCCAAACCACCTGACTCGAGAAACTCCTCCGCCGAACAATAGCCTTCAGCCTTGTATCCGCAGGAGGCCAGTAAGTTTATTAGCGACTCGAGAACTCGGAGATCATCATCAATGACTGCGATCGTGCGGGCCTGCATGCCCATCGAAACCTCCGCTCCTCTGGTACGATCGATAGAAAATCATTCCGTGCAACCTAGGATGCTTTGGAAGACTCAAGATTTAGTTTGCTGGCGAGCTTAACCAGAGTTGCGAAAGAATCGGCTTCCATTTTCCGCATGATATGCCCCCGGTGTATCTGCACGGTATACTCCGTGATTCCTAATTCCCAGGCCGCCTGCTTGTTCAAAAGGCCACGTACCAACAGCGGCAACACTTGTTGCTCCCGTGGGGTCAGTGATCGGTAGCGCGCGAGCAGACTCTCCTGTTCGATTGCGGCCAATCGAAGTCTCCGATCCTGCTCGAGTGCCTTGTCTATAGAGGCAAGGAGGGCAGATTCGTCAATAGGCTTGGTGAGGAAGTCCGCCGCTCCACCCTTCATCGCTGTGACCGTGGATGGAACGTCGCCGCGGCCAGTAATGAAAATGACTGGGATTGTCGTTTGGGCGGCTATCGACTCTTGCACTTGCAGTCCATTCAATCCCGGCATTCTCAAATCGAGAATCAGACACGCACACGAGTCCTGGCGTTCGAAGTCGAGGAAGTCTTGTCCTGAAGTGAACATTTGAACCTGCTTGCCATTGACCCGCAGGAGCGATGAGAGAGCGTCTACAACTCTGGCATCATCATCGACGATATAGACCATTTCGTTTGGCGGCATTATCCCCTCCCGGAGTGAGCTACTGATAGCTGTGCGCGTCATTGTCCACAAGCCTCGAAAATGCTCGGCGCACCGCTTCTAAATAAACGGAAGCGCACCCTTTGTGAGAGATTATATTGCGAAGGCATGACGAAGTCACCGACGTACCTTCGAATCTGGCATTACATGAATATGTAATTGCGAAAGCCCTACTGTTCCTGATGAGGACTTTCGAGGAGATGTTCGTTCACTTCTCCATTACAACGAAGAGGCACTCCTGCTGTTCATCTTTTCCCTCCGGTAACAAGGCATCATTGTTTGAATCCACTAGCTGCGGAAGTGCCGGTCTAAACAGGGCTATGCGGAGAGTCAGCAACACGATCACCCCAATATCGATCCACATCATGGACTCCTCCTAGCGTTCAGGCACTCGCTATGGTTGCCACGCGACATTGGAAACTCAGCTTGCCATAAACCTCCAACCGAATGGCAGTTAGTGGCAGGCGATTTGATTCGTGCCGGAGCTCAACCGTCCTGGCCATCATAGGGATGGTAGCGTTCAGAATTCCATTACATATTTGTGTATTAGCCCAGACTTACATAGTTGCTCAAAGGACGCGCTATACGGTTCCGAAAGATTAGTCCTCCCACGGTCGAACCGGAAGATTGAGACTAAACGGGACGCCGGTCGGATGCCCACGCTCTGCCACCGGAGTTCCTCCGTGCGAAAGCGCGATGAAACGGCTAACAGCGAGCCCAATTCCCAATCCACCATGAACTCTGCTGTAGAAGGTTTCACAGTTCCTTCCAGGATCGCGTGGGTCAGGTCCGTCGTCATCGACTTTCCATAACCAGGAATTGATTTAGCGCAAGACACCGATTTTTCCACCATGAGTCATGCCGTCGCGGGCCGATCCACATCGGAAGTACAGGGAATCCACGTCCCAGCCGGTTCGAGGTCTCCATGTCATTAGCTGCCGTAGTGTGACTACGAAAGTCTAACTGATCGTGAGACTGCGGCTTACTGTGAGCTGAAGCGAGGTAGCTCGATGCGAACACATGTCACTTCTCCTTCTCGTCGAATAGCTTTGAGCGTGCCTCCTTGCGCCGCGATGACGGAACGACTGATTGCCAGGGCCACGACTGTTCCATGTGATTCGTCCGCGAGGACCGTGTCAAGCACATGCCCCACACTTGCGACACAACCACCGCTATTTTCGACTTCGAGGCTAACGTGATCGTCTGTGAAGTCGGTCCTCAGCGTTAGCTTCCTCGGTTCCTCAGATCGAGACATGGCTTCGCAGGCGTCCACCAGCAAATTGAAGAGCACCTGCTGAATCTGGGCTGCATCAGCGAGGGCGGCCGGAAGGTCAGGATTCAGTTCGCAATCAATTTCAACTCCCTTGTCACGAACGTCCGGGGCCTGAAGGCTTATCACCTGCTCAATCAAGGTGTTCAGGTCGATTGCCCCTGGATTGGGCCGACGACGATCGAAGACTTGGCGTATCTCATGAACAATATTGCCAGCAGACATTCCATCTCGAACCACTCCTTCGAGTGCGGCATTTGCCTGTGAGATGTTGAGGTTGTCAGAGGAAAGCCAGTTGAGCGCCGCTCGCGCGTTGGCTACGACAGCCGCTAATGGCTGCACAATCCTGTCAGAGAGGGACGCAGAGAGTTCGGCAATTGCGGCGGACTGTGTGGCACGACCGATGTGTTCCCGCGCTGCGTCGAGAGCCTCGCTGGCTCGTTTCTTGTCATCGATATCGATGTTCACGCCAACCCAATATCTAACTTTGCCGTCCGAATCCCTGAGAGGCTCCGCTCGCGTAAGAAACCAGCGGTATTTTCCATCGGCTCCCAATATGCGGAACTGGTCATCTTGCGGGTGGCCCGTTTGAATCTGTTCTGCCCAATTCCGACTCGAGGCGAGCCGGTCCCCAGGATGCAGGAAGACCAAATGAGCGTTCCATCGTGCTTCGAAATCTGCAGCAAACCGAAGCGGGTGATCTGATGGAAGGCCCAGGTAATCCGCCGTAGCCCCGTTGACGAACGCCAGAGCTCCTGCCGCACGAGCATACCAGGCTTGAGCCGGAAGAGCGTTAAGGCCCATTTGAAGATTCACCTCGACAAGCGGAAGCGCTTTGCACGGCGGGGTTGAGAGGATGGCGGTAAAGAGCCACACTTCTGAGCCGTCAGGGGCAGTATGTCCCGTTCCGACGGCATCTACCGCACGTCCTCGCGCAGAATCCCTGGCACGGAGAAAGAAACGAGCGCAATAGGGCTGATGATGAATCCGCGCTTCCTGCCATACGGTGGAAGACGTTTGTCTGTCTTCCTCCGCTACAAATTCGAGCCAATTCAAGTCCCTAAGCTGAGCCGTGTTCAGGGCTGTGAGTTCTTTCAACTCTTGATTTGCATAGATACACCGGCCATCGGAATCCGCCAACCATGTGGGATTCGGGGAGTGCTCAAGGAAGGCAGCTAGAACAGTCGTTTCCATAATTTCCGTCACGCGTTGGGTTGATCCACAGAAAAAATCTCACGGAAGAGTCGCCCAGTGGTTTGCCTGTGTATCTTCCGTTTTGTTGTTATGTTGAGCGTATTACGGAATGGAATATAAGGGGCATCACATGTTTATGGTAGCGAGCGGATTTCTCCTTTGAGCGCGCCAACAATCCACATAAAGATGTAATGGCGTGGTTTGGATATCGTACTGTCGGCAGGCGATGCGACTACCATATTAGCGCCCATGAGAAGTCGTAATTGCATGCACGTCTCTGCAATTCACAGACCCTGCGCCCTTCGGGTCAAGATTTATATGTCTCCTCGCGCACATGCGAAGTACAGGAGCGGGTACGATGCGAGACAATCCCAATTTGAGTCCGGAGCAGATAGATCACATTCGGTCCGTCGCCCAGCTTTGATCGGTACAAGCCGGTGAAGTTCTTTATGAACCCTCCCACCCGGATGTGCCTCTGTTCGTCGTGCTGGAAGGTAACGTTTCGCTTGCAGAAACGGCGAGGACGACAAGATTCTCGCGGTTCGTGAAGTGAACCAGTTCACCGGCGAAATGTCCGTCATTTCCGGAAAGCGATCGCTGCTCAAAGCGCGTGTCGCTGGCGATGGCTGCGGCCGGGCGAGACGATCATCGCTGAGGTTCAAGGGATCGGACAGCTAATCAACCCGGTGGTTGCCGAGGCGTAATGATTCTTCAAGCAGGTTTGCTGCCGCCACAACTTCATCTGTCGCGTAGCCCTCCTGCGTCTTTAGCAACTCAACTTGTAGACGACCTTCGAGATTGCCTCATGTTTCTTCGCACCACCTCTAGCAGAAACATGTAATTTCGACGACTTCACCTGATTGTTACTATCACGCTGTCAGACGCAGCGCCTGAACAGAAAACTAACGCTCGCGTCGGGGCATGCGGATCCGTAGATGCCGAGACCTGCGCGATAGAGGAGGTAATCAAAAGATGCAGACGCGCTGTACGAAACGTCTGATTTGCCGTAGTAGTGCCGCGGCATGGCTCCTTCTCACGAGTCCCATGTTGATTGCGCAAGGGATGACCCCGTCCACGCTTGCTCCCGCATCAACACCCGCGCATCAGATTTTTAATCTGTCTATCTTCGTCGTCGCAGTTACCGGGGGAATATTTCTGGTAGTGAGCGGGTTACTCGCGATTGCCTTGTATCGGTTTCGCGCACGCAAGACCGACCCTGTGGGCGAGCCTGCTCAAATCTACGGCAGCACGCAAATTGAATTGGCTTGGACCGTGATCCCTATCCTGATCGTGGTCGTCCTCTTCCTTACTACTGCACGCATCATTTTTGCGATTCAGGACGCACCGAAACCAAAGACAGCTCTCGATGTCACTGTGATTGGGCATCAGTTCTGGTGGGAGTTTCGATACCCAAAATACGGCGTAGTCACAGCAAACGAACTCCACATTCCAGTCAGTTCCGACGCTGCGCCTGCGGCGACCTTCCTCAAGTTGACTTCTGCTGATGTCAACCACAGCTTCTGGATCCCTCAATTGGCAGGAAAGACAGATTTGATCGCGAATCATGTGAACACCATGTGGATGGATCCCCAGAAGCCGGGGCTCTACCTCGGCCAGTGCGCTCAGTTCTGCGGTTCGCAGCACGCGATGATGTTGCTCCGCGTATATGTTGACACGCCAGAGCAATTCGATGCCTGGATCAAGAATCAGCAGCACTCTGCACCGCAGAACTCCGCCGTAGAAGCAGGAAGAAGGGTCTTCGAAAGGCAGGCGTGCATGAACTGCCACACAGTTTCAGGCACAACGGCGACGGGACGTTTCGGACCTGACCTCACACATCTCATGAGCCGGGCGACGCTGGCCGCCGGTGCAATGGACAATACCCCGGAAAACCTCCGCCAGTGGATCAAATCACCGGATACGTTCAAGGGCGGGGCGTTAATGCCCGCGATGCAGCTTACTGATGAGCAGTTAGATCAAGTCACTGCCTATCTCGAAACCCTGAAGTGACGACAGGATTCTGATATGAGCGATTACCCACTACCAGTCAGCCATGTGATCGACCAGAGTACTCCCGCATCAGAGCGGAGCACCCTCCTTGAGAAACTCCACGAATGGGTGGTGACGGTCGACCACAAACGTCTGGGCATTCTCTACATTTTGTACTCGACCTTCTTCCTGCTCGTCGCTGGGGCCGAGGCTTTGATGATCCGCGTTCAACTCGCCTATCCCCACAATCATGTTTTGAGCGCGCAAGTCTATAACCGCTTCTTCACGATGCACGGTACGACGATGGTGTTTCTGGTCGGAATGCCTTTCCTCTTTGGATTCGCAAATTACATCGTGCCGCTCCAGATTGGGGCTCGTGACATGGCTTTTCCCCGAGTGAATGCCTTTAGCTTCTGGCTGACGGCTTTCGGTGGGTTCCTGCTGTATTACAGCTTTCTTGGCGGAGCCGGGCTCTACGGAGTGGGAAACGCCCCAGACGTCGGCTGGTTCGCCTACGCTCCGCTCACCTTGCGCGCCTTCTCGCCCGGTCATGCGACCGATTATTGGGCACTCGCATTGATTGTTAGTGGATTCGGTACGCTCGGCACCGCGATCAATATTATCGCAACGGTCATCTCGATGCGCTGCAAGGGGATGACCCTCATGAGGATGCCTCTGTTCACATGGTTGCTTCTCATCGTGAGCATGCTGACGTTGGTCACGATCACTCCGCTCACCGCAGCGCAGTTCATGTTGCTCATCGATCGTTATCTGGGTGGCCACTTCTTCGATACACAAGCTGGCGGTTCATCGTTGATCTGGATCCATTTCTTCTGGATCTTCGGTCATCCCGAAGTCTACGTTCTGGTACTTCCGGCGTTTGCGATCGCGAATGAGATCATCCCGGTGTTTTGCCGCAAGGCGATCTTCGGCTACCCAGCGATGGTTGCGGCTTCGGTATGCATCATGTTTGTGAGTCTCAGCGTTTGGGCTCACCACATGTTCACTGTCGGCATGACCTCGGTTTCGAATGCCTTTTTCACTCTATCGACGATGCTTGTCGGCGTTCCTACCGGAATCAAGATCTTCAATTGGATTGCTACTCTATGGGGCGGCCGAATACGCTTCACAACAGCGATGCTGTTCTGCATTGGCTTCCTCTTTCAATTCCTGATCGCGGGATTGACCGGGATCATGCTCTCGGTGTCTCCGTGGGACTGGCAACTCCATAACTCGTATTTCGTGATTGCGCACTTTCACTATGTGCTTGTGGGCGCTGTCGTCTTCTGCATTTTCGCGGGTATCTATTACTGGTACCCCAAGGCTACCGGGCGATTGATGAACGAGACGCTCGGCAAATGGCATTTCTGGCTCTTTACCATTGGCTTTCACATCACGTTCGACACCATGCATTTCCTCGGTCTTCTGGGAATGCCGCGGTCGATCTACACCTACCAGCCTGACCGTGGATGGAACTTCCTCAATCTGGTCGTGTCCGTCGGAGGACTAATCCAGGGAATAGCGGTCCTGATCTTCGCATACAACGTCATAGCTTCCTACTGGCGTGGCGAAGTTGCAGGCGACGATCCCTGGGACGCCTGGACTCTCGAATGGACCACATCGTCGCCCCCTCCTGTCTACAACTTTGAAGAAGAACCGGAAGTGCATAGCCGCCGGCCTCTGTGGGACCTGAAGCACCCAGACGATCCAGATTGGGAGTATGAGTCATGAGTTCTATACCCGTCAGTCATCCAGAACGTACTGTCGAGTGGCATCTTCCCAATAAGCGCCGAGTAGGCATGACGGCGTTGATTGTTGGGGAAAGCGCCATCTTCACCATCTTCGTTGTTGCCTATGTCTTCTATATGGGCAAGAGTCTCTCTGGGCCGACACCTGCGCAGGTATTGGAAGTTCCGATTCTTGCCACGATCTGTCTGCTGTCCAGCAGTATTACGATTTGGCGAGCGGAGAAAGCTATCGAAGATGACCGGATAGGCAGCTTCACCGTTTGGCTGGGCGCCACAATCGCACTTGCTGCAGTCTTCCTGATGGGCACGGCGTTTGAATGGAAGAAGCTGATCTACCAAGATGGGCTAACCATCAGCACGAACCTTTTTGGCACGACGTTCTACTCCCTGGTGGGACTGCACGCAACCCATGTCGTGGTCGGGATGTTTCTTCTTACGTCGACCTTCGTCCTCTCTCTGTTTGGTTGGGTTGACTCTCGGCAGAGTGAGCGGTTTGGAGTCGTCGCCCTCTATTGGCACTTCGTGGATGCAGTGTGGATCGTGGTGTTTACAGTCGTTTACCTGATCGGACGGTGACTTGTGATGAATGACGGCACGGAACAAAGTCAAAGAGAGCCTATAGAGATGCCGGCAAGCACGGCGTGGCCGATACTTCTCGCCTTCGGCATAACGCTCTTGTTCGCGAGCCTTGTGACGAGCGTTGGAGTCGGCATTGCAGGTTTCCTTATTATCTGCTGTGGTATCGCTGGGTGGGCGAAGCAGTGCCTTCCCGAGGAACACCACGAGATGATCCCGGTTAAGGCAAGACAGTTCACGCCATCAAGTGTGCGGACCCGGGTGGCGCATATCCAGGTCAGTGAAGTCCACCGTGCGTTCCTTCCTGTTGAAAGTTACGCCGTTACCTCCGGACTCCGTGGGGGAATTGCGGGAGGCATCGTGATGATCTTCCCCGCACTTCTTTACGGCTATCTGACCCAGCACAGTATCTGGTATGCGGTGAATCTGCTTGGAGGCGCGGGCGTTGCGCACTGGACAAACGCAACGACTGCTGACATCGCAGCCTTTCATTGGAATGGTTTCATTACAGCAACGATCATCCATGCCGCAATCTGCACACTAATCGGGCTGCTTTACGGGGCAATGTTACCAATGTGGCCACGGCGACCGATCCTTCTTGGTGGAATCATTGCTCCGCTCCTTTGGACTGGCCTTCTTCACTCGATCCTCGGATTTGTGAATCCTGCGTTCAACGCCAGAATCGCGTGGGGCTGGTTTGCTCTCTCCGAGATAGTCTTCGGCATCGTAGCCGGCGTCATCGTTACGAGATCAGGCAAGATCAGAACCCATCAAACCCTGCCGTTCATTCTTCGTATGGGAATCGAAGCCAAAGAGTTCGAAGGCCCGAAGGGAGATGGGCGATGAAGGTTACCGCAACAGCACTACTGTCGCTTATTCCTTTCACCTTGCTTGTAGGCACTTTAGGATGCGAGCGGAAGATCGGGCCGCCAAACGATCAGGAAGAGCTAATGCGTCCCGAAAATGTAGCCTCGTTCGACCGCCTATACAAACAGAACTGCTCGGCCTGCCATGGAGAAAGCGGCTCTGGGGGTCCGGCACTCGATCTGGCCAATCCGAAGTATCAGGCGGTTGTTGATGACGCGTCATTGAAGCGGTGGATTACGTCCGGCATGCCGGGTACGCAAATGCCTGCCTTTGGCGAGTCGGCCGGCGGTTTCCTTACTTCGCAGCAGGTTGACGTGCTCGTTGCAGGCATGCGTGCACAATGGGGTCCCAAAGACCACAGCGCAGCCGACATGCCTCCGTACTCTTCAAACGCTGTAGGCAATGTCGAACATGGGCAGGAGATCTTCCGTGTGAGTTGCACTTCCTGCCATCAGCAAGGGCAGCAGAAGATCACCGACGCAAGCTATCTGACCCTCGTAAGTGATCAGAGCATACGGACGATCGTTATTGCGGGGCGCCCCGATCTTGGTCACCCGGGTTGGAAACAGGTCCGACCTAAGCAGCCCTTGACGGATCAGGACGTGAGCGACGTCATTGCGTATCTCCATTCGTTACGAAGCGATACTCCGGGTCAGCCATATCCCGGGACAAGCATTAAGAGGTGATTTGTGAGTGAAGAGAAACTGCCAGTTGGACAAAACGAAGAAGAACCGGCGCCGGTCGACCCGTTGACGGTGTCGAGGCGGTGGTTATTGCTGACAGTGGGCGCGTTCTTCAATGCTGTAGTCGGCGTTGCTGTCGCAGTTCCCGTAGTGAAGTACCTCCTCTCGCCCGTAAAGTCTGACGATGCATATAAGTCCTGGGTGTCACTCGGGCCTCTGGATACGTTCCCTGTCGGTGAGACACGTCTGGCGAAGTTCACGAACCCGGTGAGCCGCGAATGGGATGGCGAAACCGATCGTGTTGCCTGCTGGGTGCGTCGTATCTCCGAGAAGGAGTTTCAGGTGTTCGCTATCAATTGTGCCCACTTGGGGTGCCCGGTTCGCTGGTTTCCTCAATCGGGCTTGTTCATGTGCCCTTGCCACGGCGGCGCCTACTATGCGGACGGAAGCCGAGCCTCAGGTCCACCAGAACGGGGCCTCTTTACATACGACACCAAGATTGTTGATGGGGCCCTTCAGATCAACGCCGGTCAAATGCCAACCCTCTCCAACACAGCCAAGCTGGTTCAGATTGAAAACGCAAAGGGAGGATCGCCATGCGCAGGTTGAAGGATCTCTACACATGGTTCGACAGTCGATTACAACTCGGCGAGCCCATCAAAGAGATGGCTCTCCACCCTGTCCCGAATAAGACTGCCAGTTGGTGGTACGTCTTTGGGAGTGCTGCCTTCGTCCTGCTCATGCTTCAGATTGTGACCGGGATCCTGCTTGCGCTGGTGTATGTCCCCTCTGCTGGACAAGCATGGAACAGCCTGAACGTTTTGAATCACCAATTGACTCTTGGCTGGTTCCTCCGTGCGATGCACGGCTGGGGATCGAACTTCATGGTTGCCGTCGTGCTGATCCACATGGCCCAGGTCTTCCTCTTCGGTGCGTACAAATTCCCGAGAGAGCTGACCTGGGTCCTTGGAGTGTTTCTGCTGCTCTTGACACTCGGGATGGCGTTCACAGGCCAGGTGCTGCGCTTCGATCAGGACGCCTACTGGGGCCTCGGCATCGGAGCATCCATTGCGAGCCGGGTGCCCTTCATCGGCGGTACAGCGGTCCACATGATGTTAGGCGGCCCCATCATTGCCGGAGCCACTCTCTCCCGATTCTTCGCCTTTCATGTCTTCGTTATCCCGGGAATGCTGTTGGCGTTCGCGTGTCTTCACGTATGGATGGTCGTCAAGCTCGGCATCAACGAATGGCCGATGCCTGGCCGTATCGTTCGTCGCTCTACATACCTCACGGAATACCACGAACTGACGAAGAAGGACGGGCGGCCATTCGTACCTGGAGCTGTGTGGAAGGACGCCTTCTTCTCCGCGGCGATCCTCGCCGCGGTTGCCGTTTGCGCAGCAGTGCTTGGACCCTACGGGCCTGGAGGTCAACCG
>Ga0193717_1000137_pt1 | contig 71235 bp, 79 predicted proteins | sample U2c2metaG_FD_145900 | JGI IMG/M metagenome (GOLD analysis project Ga0193717, IMG submission 145900) | Soil microbial communities from a riparian zone of the East river system, Colorado, United States - U2c2 | ecosystem: Environmental > Terrestrial > Soil > Riparian zone | place: USA: East River... | reverse complement strand
AATAAGAAATCAAGAAAAGTATAATTAAACTCTAAAAATAACTACTAAACTAAGATCCATAACCATAAAAGCAACTAACCTAATGCCTGCTTACATTCAATCATTTAGCCATGACCAGACTCCCTAAACTCACCGAGAAACAACAGGAAATCCTCAAACTGCTCTACAGATTCAGGTTCCTCAACCGCATCCAAATACAAGCATTCCTTGGCCATAAAGACCCGAAGACTATAAACCTATGGCTTCGTGATCTGCGCGCCAAGGGCTACGTCGAATGGATTTATTCAACTCACTTTGCTGAGAAGACCAAGCCAGCAGTTTACTATCTTGGCTTAAATGGTGTGCGGTATTTACGTACACTCACTAGAACGACTAGAAACGAAGACGGCGAGACAGTAGTATCGCCAGCTTACCCGCCAGAAGAACTCAGGAAGCGCTATAAGGAGTACTCACGAAGCCAAACCTACATTGACCGCTGTATTCTCATTGCGGAATGCTGCATTGCTCTTGAACGAGTAGATAGTAAAAATGAGGCCGAAGACAAGAAGGTGCGCCATTACTACCAGACCGAAGCAGATTATCTGTTAGAACGTAGCTACTACCACTTCATCTTAGACAGTGAGCTCATCCAGCCGAGTCTTATGTTCTGCGAAGACAGGCTTAATGAAGACGGCAAGGAAGAAGCAACCCTAGCAAGCTATATGCTTGAAGTCTTTGACCCGACACTGCCACGCTACCGCATGAAAAAACGTTTGGGCGATTACGTGAAGTATTTGGATGACGAAGACGTTACCTGGAAAGAGCAGACCAATACTGATAAACTACCTATTGTCTTATTTGTCTGTCCGCGAACAACTGATCTTATTTATGCCAAACGGCGGACACGGAAGCTTATCGCTGATGCGTGGGAATGGAAGGATGAGGATGAAGAGCGACCACGTATTCAATTTACGACAGTTGGGAAACTGAAGGAATATGAAGTTGTTGGAGAGATTTGGGAGGAAGCATAGCCTAAACCAAAACTTCACATTTGCAGAGCAAGTGGGAAGTCCCTGTTTCCCGGAGGGAAATAGGTGCTTTGAGACCTGGGGATTGTGTCAGGTTGACTTTACTCGCTAAAAATGCTATTATATATAATGACCTGCAATACCTATTTCGATAGATGTAGGAGCACCTATGAAGCGCATCACCGTCGCCCCCAGCCTTGTGCTGGACGATGAGATGTTCGAGCTGGCACTGATCGGACTCGGCGAGGACGCTCCCGAACAGGTGGACACTTTCACCTGGGAGCGGTTCATCGCTCGTGAGAGCTGGGTTCTCGTTCCCGATGTGGAGCACCCGGAAGAGCTCTTCTACAAGGCCGAGCTCGTCATCAAGCACGGCGCACCCTACCACCAGACGGTCAAGCTCAACTACTGGGTTTCGCCGGACCTCCGCAAGGACGGCGCGCCCATGCCGCACAATCACCCGTGGCCCTTCCGTGGCAGGCTGCTCAAAGGCGGCTACAAGGAGGATCGCTACGAGGTGAAGCTCAACCGCAACAAGATCCTTGTCGACCCCCACTCGAGGTGGACGGTCGGTGGAATGGATCTCACCCAAGGGGTGACCCACGTGGCGGGCAATGTCAACGACATCGGCCTGACCACGTTCCACGAGGTCACGGAGATCCTCGAACCGGGAACCATCAGCCTTATGAACTGCGACCTCGGTCGCAAGGAGGGCTGGGGCCACCTGGAAGACGATGGCACGGGCGAGCTCGAATACGTGCCCAACAAGTTGGGTCAACTGGACGAGCGGTTCGCGCCGCTGTTCCTCGACCGCAACCCGCACCTGCGGAAGTAGGTAGGCCAAATGGCCGAACGTGGTGCAGACCGCACCACGTTCGGCCTACGGCCAAAACTAAGCCTCTTCGTTACACGAAGGTTCCAATCTTTAAGGATGGAAGACCTCATGTATCGATGGGGCTTTTATTCTAACTTGAAGTATTCCTAACTACATACCATTGTGTTTAGTTGGTAAAGATGGTATTATATGTAAGCAATCCGCAACACCCGACTACAAATCCATACCATGGAGGATAACAGTGGGCAAGAAGGAAGAGGCAGCCGAAAAAATGGCGGCTGCCGCAGAAGAGCACGGCACAGATTCCGATGAGGCCTGGGAGGCCCTGAAGGATTTCGCCGCCGCGAAAGACGATGACGAGTAGTAGGCACTAGGCCTACCGAAAGTCACGTCTGCAGTAGCAAAATTGTCTGAGTGGTCGGACGCAGCACACGCAAGTGTGACGCTGCGTCCGACCGCGACAATACAACCAAGCCTTTTCGATATATGAAGGTTCCATGCCTAAAAGATGGAAGACCTCTTATGTCGAGGAGGCTATTATTCTAACCTGACTTATTCCTGGGCTAAAGTCATCCCATCTCCCCGAAAACTATAATGCCTTTCTTCCGCCACAATAATATGATCAAGCAACTTCACTCCTAAAATCTGTCCCGCTGCAATAAGCTGCTGCGTTGTGGCAATATCCTGCTTGCTCGGCGTTGGATCGCCCGAAGGGTGGTTGTGTGCAACAATAATACTAGTCGCAAAGTCTGCTACGGCTCCTGCGTATACCTCACGCGGATGCGCCATAACAGTATCTACTGTGCCTATAAAAACCACCCGCTTATTAATAAGACGTCTTCCGCTATCTATAGACAGCACAATAAAATGCTCCTGCCGATCAGTTGAGATGTCTTTCAGTAATGGCAAAATATCTGCCGTATTCAGTAACTTTTTTATGTGTTTTCGTCCCATAGAATCATAGACCTTTAGTCTATGTTCACCATAGCATAGACTTTAAGTCTATTCAACTAAAAGTCTAATGCTTTTACTCTAGTTGTATATGGCTGATACACAAGAAAAGACTCTCATGCGTGCATTCGGTAAGCGAGTTGCAGAACTGCGCCGAAAGCGTGGATTAACTCAAGAGCAGCTTGCGGCAAAGATTGATTCGCACGTTACAACCATCGCCTTTATAGAGGGTGGTACGAAATTTGTACGCCTCACGACGCTACGGAAGCTTGCACAGGCGCTTGATGTGGAGATTAAGCAGTTGTTTGAGGGTGTTAGGTAAAACGACTTAGTGATTCACTCCTAAGCTACATCCGACCTGCTCATCTGTTATACTTGCGCTATGGATAAATTCAACTCGGATTTCAAAAATAAACTCGCAACACTTGGATTAAACGCACGTAATTCAGTCGTGATTGGTTCGGGTATACTGGATGCTTTAGGAATGAGGAAAAGCGGCGATATTGATGTCGTCGTAGACGAGGCAACGTATGCTCGCCTAAGAGATGGTGGTCACTTCCAGGAAGAACAGCGCTATGGGCGTTCTGTTCTTGTAGACGACACTTTTGAGATCAACACCCACTGGGGGGTGCTTGGGAAAGATCAAACATTAAGTGATCTTGCCAGGCAGTCGGTCACTATTGACGATGTGCGCTATATAACCTTGGACTTTTTGCTAGCAGTTAAGAAAAGCTGGCTACTGGACGATGATGTTCGACAAAAGGATATTGACGATGTGAGGCTTATCGAGGAATACTTGGCCAGGCAAAAGACAACGCCAAGTGCCGATGACTTCACTGAAGTTGTGAGGAGTATGGCGAATACGGCACCGATTAGTAATGAAGAGATTATAGAACGTAGCAAACGGCGCAAAAACTAAGGTCTGTCGTACTAATGACAGAGAGACAAAACCAACTTGCCAAACTAATCCAGTTTATCGGTGATTTAGATACATTCGGAAATCAAAATAAGCAGATGTCGTTACTATCGGTCGCCGTAGGCACGTTGCGCAAAGACTGTTCAATCGCCGTTGATATTACGCAAATAACTAGTACAAACAATGATGGACTGGGAGCCTTAGCACTATCACGCATCCTCATCGAGGACTACTTACACTTACTTTTTCTAGATAGCGATCATGCCGAGCTGCCCCAGCGTTTAGATGATTTTAATAACCACCCACACATAGAGCATTATTCGTCTATGCAGGCAATGAATGAATGGGGGTTTGATTTCGGCGACCCCAGAGTAGCTAAAACTATACTAGATCAGGTGAATAAAGGTTTCGAGCAACATAAACATAAGTTTTTACGAAGGAGACATCCAAAAGCATCATTTGACGCTGATGACTATTTTCGTACTTGGACAAAGGTAAGCTTAAATGAATTAATAACTAAATCTGGTATACCGAGTGATGTGGGAGATAAAAAGAGCCTGCAATTTATGACTCAAACTTACGATACGGCGTCTACGATCATTCATCACAATGCATTTATCATCTGGTTCTTGGCTAATCAGGATACAAAGATGTTGAAAAGCGGATATCCAGACCTTGCCCTAACGATTTCATTTATCAGCCTAAGTAGGACGATCAATCTAGTTATTAAAATTGCCCGTGATGAAGCTAAAGATGGCAATATGTACGAGGTTGAGCAAACTAGGCTCGCGGATATCATGGAGTCATTTGTTGCTTAAAGAGAAGCTTTTGAGACTTGGGTCTGTTAAGTATATAGGTGCGTAGAAATATAGTGATGTGATATAAATAAAGTCCAAATTAAAATTGCCAGGGGAGTACGGTCGCTGGTTGCAATCGTACTCCCCTGGACTAACCTTTCGTTTCGTTTATGTAACGAAACTGATGGGCTACATCGTGTGTTTACCGGGTTGCATGGAGATGGTTGTCCACCGCCCAATCATCGATCACAGTTGGAGACGAAGGGGCACTGGTAACTCTTGTTGTCATGCCCCCCAACACCTTGAACAGTTGTCCGGTTCCGTAACCTTGGACGTAGGTGTTGTCTGCAGGGTATGCCAACAGCTGGTTCCCAACGCTCCAGTTGTCGACATTGACCCAGCTCGAATAGGGCACGTTACCCATGCTTGCAACACCGAGTGCTGATCCGCCGGCAACCACGTATACGCCGCCGCCGACATAGTCGCGAATGACTGTCCCGTCTTTCGGATACTGGCGCAGCTGATTCTGGAGGACCCAGTGATCAATGTAGGCCAGCGATGAGACGGGTGGAATGTTGTTGAAGCTGGTCACCGCGAGCGGTGCTTCACCGGCCACTACGTACACCGTTCCGGTACTGTAGTCCACGAAGGTCGTACCATCCTTCGGGTACTGACGCATCTGATGAGCGATAGACCAGCTGTCAACGTTCGCCCACGAAGTGTAGGGAATGTTGGCCAGGCTGGATACGGCCATCGCTGCACCACCACTGACCACATAGATTCCGCCCGCTTCGTCACGAACGACAGTGCCGTCCATCGGTTCACTTCTCAGGTACGCCAGCGCGTTGACATCGATGTTGACCCAGCTGATGCCCGGAGTGTGACCGAGATTGGAGACCGCGAACGCAAAACCGCCCGCGACAATCCAGATACCTCCACCAATGGCGTCACGGATCGCAGTTCCATCCGCCGAATACTGCGGCATGGTGTTGATCTGCGCTTGTGTGCGTGTTGCATTGATCGTTTGTGGACCACCCACGTTCGACCAGCTGGACACGTACATCGCTGCGCCACCCGCCATGACGTAAACATTTCCAGTGTCGGAGGCGAGAACGTAGCTGCCGTTGGCTACTGGACCGCTACCGCCCATGACCGTTCCAAATCGCCACACCCGCGATACCCATCCCGAAGCGGGAGAAGGCACCATGTTGTTGCGGCGAGACACCAAGCCAGAACCTGCTGGCGAATTGGATTGGACGATGTCGAAGTGTCCGTTGCCAAGATTGTTGATTACCACCATCGTATGGACATGCGACCAGTCCTGGTCGTTGCCATTGGCGTTGGTGTATTGGATCACATCGCCCTTGACGGCGGATGCGAGCGACACTTCTTGGGCGCCAGAGCTGGTATAGCCGCTGATAACGCCACCACCACCGAAGCTACCGCCGGCAGCAGCTACCCAGCGCTGCACACTCTTGATGCATTCGCCCGGTTGGTTCCACCCTGTTGGACGGGATGTTCCCAGCTCTGCCAATCCGGCATCGGCCACGCCGGCGTTGTTGAAGGACTGAACGGCTGAAGCCGTCCCTGCCATGCCTGTGATTGTCGCGAACATAAGGCTCACGACAACCACGGAAGCGCCAAGGCGCCCCAGTATTTTTCGTCTGAATCGATTTTTCAACGAACTACCTCTCTAGACATACCAGGTAGACACGCGAAGAGTTTCGTAAACTCACATCACTGGCTGTGATGGAGACGTGTCTAGAGAAGTATATAACACTAGTCAAGTTGGAAAAAGCATAGGCATAAATATCAAAGAAAGTCGGCAACTCGAGCTGCGATGAGACTGGCCAAAAACATAAAGATAATGTATAAAAAGTAAGTCTGCCAGCACTTCTAAGGAGAAGCAGTGACTGATAACAAGTGGGATTTTTTCGACCTTCCTATCCTGAAGGCCCGCTCCCCTGATACCGACACGTTCGTTGCCCAAGTGTTCTTTTGCGGCTATGCAGCTAGAACACCCGAGGAGTGTGAGTTTTTCGTGAGCTATCCAGCAAAGCGGAAGCCTGGTACGCCGCGTCCGAAGTGTCCTGATCACCCTGAAGAGACAGCCTCTTGGGCTAATATCTACAATGTGACTGGTACGGAGCACCGTTACTATCCGTGATCACATAGAGGCATTCTAAGGTTCATCCCGAAAAGAGCCCGCGAGACTGTCGCCAATGACAGCTCGCCGCAGGCCTTTCAGGGTGGGCTCTTTTTGTATCAATACGTATTGCCTACCAAGAAAAAACGACCACAAAAGTGATCGTTTTTTCTTGGTAGCAGCGACTGGAATTGAACCAGTGACCTTAGGCTTATGAGTCCTACGCTCTAACCAACTGAGCTACGCTGCCATGCACTTGAAGATTGTAACAAATTAGGGGAGGTTTTTCCAGAGGCAAGGGCAGTCTGGCCGCTCGCTACCTTGCATCTCCTGCTATGCTACATAACGACATGGCAGATATTTTATGGTATAGTAATTAAATCTCTGTAAAGGGATTCTATGAAAGAGAGGGCTACGTTGCCTACCATACAGGTATCTTCGGGCAGTTCGGTCAAAGTTGGGCGCTGCCCGACACCCCAGGGGTATGTGAAGTTTGTGCAGCAGAAAGTGCTGTCTCACCCCACTACTTTTTTCCGAAAGATTGAGGACTGTAATGCTTGGGTTAACTCGGTCATCGAGGCAGGATTCTTGTCTCGAACGGATGCGGAAACGATTGTAGCGTACGCGCGTTACACGCAGGACTGGAAGCTCACGTCATCTCCTGAAAGCTACTGCCAGAAACTTTCCGTAATCCTAGATGGAGGCGTCAGCTCGCAGTCTTTGAACCGTTCTGTAGGGCGCTGGCGTCTGGGCGTAAGCAGGATGGCTGGCGAAGACATTGCGCAGGCTATCGCCCGCTTTGTCTACTTGTGCCGAGGTTTCGCAACAAGGAAGTAGGGTGAAGAGGGGCGGCGTAAGTGCGCCGCCCCTCTCGTCTTTGACCCTCTCTTTCAATATAACTCTGTAGAAATAATTATGTACGAACGTTTAAAGAGTGGAGATTGCTAAGGATTTATGATTGGTTGCGGGCAATTGAAACGTTCCTGAGAGGATGTGGTTGAATGGTTTACGTTTTGAAGTCAATAGAAGCTACGAGCAAGTACATATACTGCGTATATTGACGTTATGCGCATTTTATATTAGGGTAATTAACGTAGTAGTTCGACTGCACTCAATGGAGGTACAGATGTCTCTCACCGATCCTCGTCCCAGGGGCAAGCGGTGCACGCGTGAGCTTTTCACCGACACGGCCAAGGGACTTGGTCACAAGCGGGCCGATGCGCTTCGCCTGTGGCCGCTTGTGGTCAAGGTCGTCAAGGGCAAGAGGCCCGCCAAGGACGACACGAAGGTGTACGTCACGGTTGGCCAGCTCAAGGACAAGGTCGTGGATGGTGACCGCCAGACCTTGGCTCCCAGTGTGAGTCCTGGCAGCTGGACGCTGATCCAGGACACGGCCAAGGAGCTGACCGCGGAGCTGTAGAACTATTCGAGGTTTCATTAACCTCACCGGCCGGAGCTACGGAGTCTATTTTGACTCCGTAGCTCCGGCCTTTAGTCTTTTTGGAGGTAGTATTCGAGCCGGGGAGGTACTGAACGATAGTTTGCTACACTAATAAGATGAAACTGACAGCTCCTAGAATCCCAGCGTATCTTCCGGATGGTTCACTTGAATTGCTTGGCGAGGGGCAGGTAGAAGCGGTGCGGCTACTTGACATTGATGCGACAAAGGAAAGTTTTGTAGCGCTTGACCTAGACAGTGTGGTGCTGGAAAAAGTGGTATTTTTGCAGGCGCACCTGGTTCGTATAGGGGCTAAAGATGTGCGCATTATTCAGTCTGACTTTTCGTCTGCAGTAATGACCGATGGCAATTTTAACCGGGCGGAGTTTGCAAGTTGCCGCATGACCGGCGTGGATATGAACAAAACCAATTTACACGATGTGGTATTTAAGGGCTGTAAGCTGGATCTTGCGAATTTTCGCTTTGCTGATTTGCGCCGTGTGCAGTTTATTGACTGTACATTAATAGAAACCGACTTTTTAGGAGCAACGCTGCACGATGTGACGTTTCAATCGTGTATTTTGGAAAAAACGGTATTTGACCGGACGCATTGCAAGCTGGTTGACATGCGAAGTTCGCAGTTAACGGAAATTATTGGCTGGGGCTCAATGAAGGGCGCAATTATTGATGACGTGCAGCTTATGGGGGCTGCGCCGTATCTTGCAAGTGAGCTTGGACTCACTGTTCGCTAGCGGGGTGAGGGTTGACATTTATTGAAAACGTTATAAAATGATATATACGTTTTCGAGTGAAAACCAGTAGAAGGGAACGTTGCAATGAGCAACGACACGAAGCATGCGAGTTTCAGGGTTTCGCCTGGCTTGGCCTCATCGCGGTACGCCGCCCAAATCGAGGGATTGATTGCCAAATTCATGCCGGCACAGTCCGAGGACTCAACGGCCTGGATATGGGTCAAGGTAGCAGTCGAAAGCGGTGTGCCGCAAGACCTCGCCGAAGACTGTGCTCGTGCGGCCGTGAGAGGCTATCGCTATCAGTGTTCGCAGGAAGCTTCAAAAAAAGGATAGTAATCCTTGATACGTGCGGGTGATAGCGAAAGGAATCTTGCCATTACCCGCAGCACTTCCCTTTTCTATTAAAAATTCCACTAAGGAGTGTGACGCATGTCGCAACGCCAACCGACCAAAGAAGAGTTCTTTCAAGCTTGTGAGGAACAGGGCTTTTCCAAGCTCAAGGCCGCACAGGCCTGGCAGGCATACTGTACTCAGATCCGTGACCCTGAAACTTCAGGGGACGCGCTCGAGACGCATGCCTACGGCAAGCTTCAGGTAGTCTGACTTAGTGGGGTAACCGTGAGTAGGCTTTTATCAAGACGCTACTTACCGCCAACGACGTACTGTTGGCACCCCTCCTTTGTCCTTAACGGTTTTTACTTGAGGTCGAAGGTGGTATACTATACCCATACACCACGCGATACACACTAGCTTTTAAAGCAAAGCGTCCCTCGCGATCGGTCCATTCAATTGTCTTCGGACGCCGGCTAGAAACGGGCTACGCGAACGGGCAATACAATTCGAAAATCGTTTCTCTAACTAACTTTTTAGAGGATTTTTGATATGAATGACGAAACTTTTTTGAACGAACGAATAGAGGTACTGGCAAGCTTTGGTGATGGGTTGAACCCGTGCAAACCCATTCGGTTTCGGCGCACCAGCGGGCGAGAAGTGATGGTAAGCGAAATTGGTTTGCGGCATCCGAGCAATAAAGGCATGCGGACGATTCATGTATTTGACGTAACCGATGGCGGGGCAGACTATCGGCTGGAATTCGACACCGAACGGTTGACCTGGCACTTAACCCGCGAGGCGGACCATTATGAATAACGATTATAACCCCGAGCGTCCGCTGGTAATGCATATCGATCTTAACTCGTGCTTTGCCACCGTTGAACAGCAGGCCCGGCCCATGCTGCGCGATCGACCTGTGGCGGTGGTGAACCGGCGAACGGAAAACACCTCTATTGTGACGGCCAGCTACGAGGCAAAAGCACTGGGAGTCAGCGTGGGTATGCGTGTCAAAGAAGCCATGAAAATCGCGCCGGGCCTGGTAACGCTTGAAAGCGATCCGGCAAAATACCGCTTTGTGTACCATAAAATGCTGGCCATTATGAAACGCTATTCGCCGCACATTACCATGAAAAGCATTGATGAGGGCATTATTGATTTTCAGCAGACTACAGCAGCTATTGCCGGGCGTGATTTAACAGATGTGGGGCATGAAATGAAGCAGCGGTTGCGCAATGAAATAGGCCGGGCAATGCGCTGTAACGTTGGTATTGCCCCGAACCGATTTTTGGCGAAAACGGCGGCGAGTCTTCACAAGCCCGATGGCCTGGACGTGATCGATCATACGAATTTACGCAAAACGCTTGCAACATTGAAGCTGACCGACCTAACCGGAATTGCCAAGCACAACGAACACCGGCTTAACGCAGTGGGAATTCACACCCCGCTTGAATTTCTGGATGCTACCGCCCATACGCTACATTCGATGGTATTTAAAAGTATTCTGGGCGAGCAATGGCACCAGCGCCTGCGCGGTTATGAAGTAGATGACGTTGAGCATGAGTTAAAAACGGTTGGGCGCCAGTATGTGCTAGAGGCAAAGAATCTATCGCACGCGGCAATCACTCAGCGGCTGCATCATTTATGCGAATCGGTGGGCGGCAAATTGCGCTCGCAGGGCAAGGCGGCCCGGGGTGTATTTGTGTATGCAAAAACGTACGATCATGGCTACTGGCACGCCCGGCATATGTGCGACCTGCCATTTTTTAGTAACGGCGCTATTTATGCCCAAGCTACGATGTTATTTGCAGGTGCTCCCAGTACCATTCGCGAAATTGGCATTAGCTGCTACGAACTAAGCAATGATGCCGGCGACCAGCTGAGTATTTTTGGCGACAGCCTGGCACGCGAGCAACATGTGACCGAAGCGATTGATGCTATTAATAAACGGTTTGGTGATCGGACGATTCATGCGGCAGACACGCTAGGAACGGGAATATATGTAAAGCAGAAAATTCCGTTTGGCAGTACGCGGTATCTATAGGTGCTATAATTAGTTTATATGGGGTGGAAAAGAGTTTTTAAGACGAGTCTAGGACGCGAGGGCGGATTTACGATCGTTGAACTTCTTATCGTTATTACGGTCATTGGTATATTGGCTGCAATCGTGATTGTTACATATAGCGGCGTTCAAGAACGGGCGCGAAATGCTAATAGGCAAAGCGATGTAAAAACAGTGCAAAAAATCGTGGAGCTCTATAAGGTTGAAAATGGAATGTATCCTGTAACAACCAACAATCCCCAGGCAAATTGGCACGCTGCCGATGTTCGTACGGACAGTAATTGTTCGAATGGGTCAAGCCAACCCGATTGGATTCCAAATATTAGTCAGCAGCTACCGCAAAGTATTTCTTCTAGCGGTGTAGATGGGTTGAGGGGCTGTTACCTGTACGTCAGCGATGGAAACGAATACGTTATTTCTGCGTGGAATATGATTAGTGACCCACAGACCTCAACTCTCTATCGGCGCCTTGGATTTCGCCAGTTTCAGTCGGATTCATCAACGCAATTTTATACCTGTAATAATAATGTCGTAGGTGGCGCGAACGGGGGATACGATATCTCGAAGGATTACTACAAACATTCCTATACCGTTTCCAATATTACCAACTGTAATGAAACCCCGCCATTGGGCGCGTAGGCTATAATAAAAGTATGAATAAAAAGGTGATTTTACTTTTTGCTACTGTTTTTGGTATTGCAGGGGGCTACGTGCCGGTACTTTTTGGCGATAACGACCTGTTGAGTGGCTGGAGTATTTTAGGCGGACTGATTGGCGGGCTGTTTGGTATTTGGCTTGGAGTAGCTGCTTCGAAGAGGTGGGGATAGCACCACGTGAACTATTTGGTGGCGGTAAGCGGGGGAATTGATTCGGTAGTGCTGTTGGATATGCTGGTGTGCGCGGGAAAATACAAGCTGACGGTGGCGCATTTTGATCATGGCATTCGGTCGGGTTCGGCTACCGATGCCCGGTTTGTTGCAGCGCTTGCCGCGAGCTACCAGCTGCCGTTTGTGACAAAACGCGAGGAACTGGGAAAAGGGGCGAGTGAGGAGCTGGCACGAAATCGCCGGTATGCGTTTTTGGGGGGCGAGGCCGCCAAGCGAGACGCGGTTATTGTGACGGCACATCATAGCAATGATGTTGTTGAAACGATCGCAATTAATCTTATTCGTGGAACGGGCTGGCGGGGTATTGCGGTACTCGACTCCCCTACTCTCTCTCGTCCCCTACTCTCTTTTGCAAAAGCGGAGATTCGAAAGTATGCCCTGGCACATCGGCTTGAATGGGTAGAAGATAATACGAACCTGGGAGATGACTACTTGCGTAACCGTGTCCGTCACCGTATGGCTGTTTTGCTTTCTAGTGAGCAGCAGCAAGAAATTATTACAATTTGGAAGCGGCAAGTGGAGCTTAAAAGAAATATCGATCAGGAACTAAAGCAATACGTTCGTAGTAGTAATGAGTATGAACGTTATTTCTTTATTTTTGCCGATTCACTCGTTGCGACCGAGATTCTGCGAGCGGCTATTTTTGCAAAAACCAACGCCTCTCCAACCCGCCCACAGCTCGAGCGGGCGCTTCTGGCAATTAAGGTAGCAAAGCCTGGCGCAACGTTTGAAATTGGCGGCGGGGTATCACTTCGTTTTACTATGCGCAATTTTATTGTCTATACCCCTTAAAAAATGCTACACTATTACAAGTGGGATTTTCTTATATGAACCGTGTCCAGAAAGGGTAACTAATTTTTTATGGCAACAAAGCAACAACCTCCGAAAAAGATGAGCAACATGATCCGGCTCAGTCTTTTTTGGGCTATTTTAGTATTTGTGATACTCGCCGGCATTGCCGTTGTTTCACCGCACAGTGATCTAAAAGAGGTAGCTCTTTCCGATGTGATCAAACGTGCTAACGATGGACAGATTACGAAGCTGGAAATTCAAGGCAATGATATTAAGGTGACGCCAAAAGGCCAAGACAAACCCACCGAGAAATCGATTAAAGATACCAGCAGCAGTATTTACGAACAAGGGCTAAAACAAGACAAAACACAGGTAAACATTACGCAGCCGTCTGAAGTAGGAACGACACTTTGGAATCTGGCGATCATTATTATTCCTGTTGTGTTGATTGCCGGCTTTTTCATGTTTATGATGCGCCAAGCTCAAGGTCAGAACAACCAAGCTATGGGCTTTGGAAAATCAAAGGCCAAGCTATACGGTATTGACAAAGAAAAGGTTAACTTTAGCGACATTGCAGGTAACGACTCTGCCAAGCAGGACCTTGAAGAAGTCGTTGATTTCTTGAAACATCCGAAAAAATACGAGCAACTTGGAGCAAAGATTCCAAAGGGCGTATTGCTTGTTGGTAACCCGGGTACTGGTAAAACGATGCTTGCACGTGCCGTTGCAGGCGAGGCAAACGTACCGTTCTTCTCGATTTCTGGTTCAGAATTCGTAGAAATGTTTGTGGGTGTTGGTGCATCTCGAGTACGCGACCTCTTTGCAAAAGCCAAAAAGAACGCACCGGCAATCATCTTTATCGATGAAATCGATGCTGTAGGACGCAAACGTGGCTCCGGAATGGGCGGTGGACACGATGAACGCGAACAAACGCTTAACCAGATTTTGGTAGAGATGGATGGATTTGAGACAGGTACAAACGTAATCGTACTTGCGGCTACTAACCGTGCCGATGTGCTTGACCCTGCCCTGCTTCGACCAGGTCGTTTTGACCGTCGAACTAACATTATGCTGCCAGAGCGCCGCGACCGTGAAGCGATTTTGAAAGTTCACTTTAAAAACAAGCCAAGTGACGAAACGGTAAATCTTGATGCCTTGGCAGCAAAAACCGCCGGTTCATCTGGCGCAGACCTGGCGAACATTGCCAACGAAGCGGCGATTATTGCGGCTCGCCGTAACTCGAAAAAAATCAGCAACGCCGATCTTACCGAAGCGTTTGAAAAGGTAGCTATCGGACCAGAGCGCAAGACTAAGATCATGAGCGAACAAGAAAAGAAGATGACCGCCTACCATGAGGCAGGTCATGCGATCGTAGGACATATTCTTCCTGATAGCGACCCAGTACACAAGGTAACGATTATTCCACGCGGTGGTACCGGCGGTGTGACGTGGTTCTTGCCACCATCAGACAAGAGCTACACCAATGTATATGAGTTCAAAGATATTCTGGCTCGTGCCATGGGTGGCCGCGTAGCAGAAAAGATTTTGTATGGACCAGACGGCATTACTACTGGCGCTGGCTCCGACCTGAGAAAAGCAACCGAAATCGCCCGCGATATGGTGATTGAACAAGGAATGGGTACGAAGCTTCGCGACCAGGTCTTCCACGAAGACAACGGCGGCATGATGTTCGACCGCATGACACACGAACGTCCGTACAGCGATGATACGGCGAAAGAAATTGACCATGAGGTTGAGATGCTTATTAAGGAAGCGGCTAAGCGTGCTGAAGCGGTGATTAGGCATAACCCTGAAGGCCTAGAGACACTTGCAAAGATGCTTCTTGATAAAGAAACCATTGATGAAAAAGACGTTGAAAAGGCACTTAAAGGCGCAAAAATTCCTGCGGAGGCAAAGCTTTACTAAAGCTAGAGGGCACCGTTTATTATGAGCCGAGTACGAAGCGTTGTTGCTAAAGCCAATATGAAACTCACGATCCAGCTCGCAGCTATTCTGCTAGCTGGATCAACGCTTGTTTCAAGTGCACTTGGTTTGTTTCGTGATCGTTTGCTAAATGGTTACTACCTCGATACGTATCCGGTGGGAATCGATGCCTATACTGTGGCATTTACGATTCCCGACTTCATGTTTTTTATTCTTGTCTCGGGTGCGCTGAGCGTCACGTTCATTCCGGTATTTAACCAGCGTCTGGCAAGTGGCAATAAAAAATCGGCCTGGGAGCTTTCGACTAGTCTAATGAATTTCATGGCGATTGTTACATTGCTGGCGAGCATCTTGATTATTATTTTCGCTGAACCAATTGTACGCTACGTTGTGGGGCCGGGGCTCGATGAGTCGGGACGAAACCTGGCAATCAGTATGATGCGCGTGATTGCGGTGAACCCGTTCTTGTTTGCCGTTGCAACGGTGATTGCCAGTATGCAGCAGGCGGTAGGGCGTTTTACGTTTTATGCGCTGGCACCAACGATTTATAATATAGGTATTATTATTGGTATCGTTTTCTTCACAAACGGTATTAACATTTTTGGATGGCAAGTATTTGATGGAGGAATCATGGGCGTGGCACTAGGCGTGGTGCTTGGTTCGATTATGCAGCTGATCGTCAGTTCAATCGGGTTGATGGGGCTTGGCTTTGATTACCGGTTTAAGATTTATTGGAAGAACAAAGGTTTCTTGCAGGTACTGAGGCTACTTCCCGCCCGTTCACTCGACCAGGGGGCTGATTATTTGAATAGTATTGTCGAAATGAATATCGCCTCGCGCATGGCGGCCGGTACGATTCGTGCCTATCAGCAGGCAACAGCACTGCATATGGTACCAATTAACCTTATTGGCGTGGCAATTAGTACGGCGGCGTTTCCGAAAATGACCGAACGGTTAAGCCAGGGACGGCCCGATCTTTTTAAAACTGAACTTCAGACGGTACTACGAATTATTATCTGGTTAGCACTACCGGTTGCCACAGTAGCATTCTTTGCTCGAGGGTATTTGGTGAACTTTATTAAAAACGGTGGTGACTCGCTTATGGCGGGGTTGCTTGGGGCGCTTGTAGTGGCCATTTTGTTCCGCTCAATTTACCATATTGCCGCTCGTAGTTTTTATGCCCAGCAAGATACGAAAACGCCGCTGTATATCTCGGTATTTGCGATTGCTCTTAATATTGCACTTGCCATTTGGTTTACGGCCGGCCTTAACATGGGTGCGTATGGCTTGGCATGGGCACAATCTATCGTGGCGTTCATAGAGGTGATGATTTTGTTCGTAGTGATGTCGTATCGAATCAAAGGCCTGTTTGATTTAGTATTCATGCACGCTGTTGCGCGCATGGTAGGCGCTACGGCAATTATGGGGGTGATCAGTTATGTCACCGTTCAGTTGCTTCAGCTGGGTGTTGATGACCAGAGCTTCCTGGCTACATTTCCTAAGTTTACGGTAATTGTTATTGTGAGCCTATCGGTATATGTGATGCTCAGCCGATCTTTGAAGCTTTCCGAGGCGGAACCAGTAATTAAACGCTTTAAGAAGCTACTGTTTGGGCGTGCGCACTCGGACTGATATAATTGGACGCTAAGCCTATGAACCAATCGACAATACGAAACTTCTGCATTATCGCTCACATCGACCACGGTAAATCTACCTTGGCCGACCGCATGATGGAAATTACTGGCACCGTGCAAAAGCGCGATATGAAATCGCAGCTGCTTGATAGTATGGATTTGGAGCGTGAAAAGGGGATTACTATTAAGCTTGCGCCGGTGCGAATGCACTACAAAGGCCACGATCTTAACCTTATTGATACTCCGGGTCACGTTGATTTTAGCTACGAAGTGTCGCGTAGTCTTGAAGCCTGCGAAGGAGCGATTTTGGTGGTTGATGCCAGCCAGGGAATTCAGGCGCAGACGCTCGCCAATGTCTACCTGGCCTTGGCTGCCGACCTTACTATTATTCCTGTGCTGAATAAAATCGACTTGCCTGCCGCTGATGTACCGCGGGTATCTGCAGAAATCATTAATTTGCTTGGCTGCGAGGAGTCGGATATTTTGAAAATCAGTGCAAAGACGGGGCTTGGGGTAAGCGATGTACTCGATAGCGTGGTGGAGAAAATACAGGCACCTCAAGGACAAAAAGAAAAGCCCACTCGGGCGCTTATTTTTGATAGTTACTACGATGATTACCGTGGAGTTATTTTATACGTGCGTATTGTCGATGGAAATATTCCAAAAGCAGCACAAATACAAATGCTTGCCACCGGTGCAAAAGGCCTGGCGCTAGAAGTTGGTGCGCTGACTCCTAAAATGACACCGTTTCCGTCACTAGAAACAGGAGACATTGGCTATATCGTCACGAACTTGAAGTCAACTCGTGAAGCCAATGTGGGAGATACCGTTACGTTAGTCTCCGTTTTCGCCGCCCAAAATCATACTGATGCCTCCTTTGAAGCTATTGTACCACTACCGGGTTACAAAAAGGTGAAGCCGTTTGTATATGCCGGCTTCTTCCCTGTTTCCAATGAAGATTATAATGACCTTAAAGAAGCCGTTGAAAAGCTGAGTCTAAGTGATTCGGCCTTGCAATTCGAGCCCGAAAACTCACCGGTGCTTGGGTTTGGTGTGCGTATTGGTTTCTTAGGTCTGCTTCATATGGAGATTGTTCGCGAACGTTTGGAGCGAGAGTACAACCTTGACCTCATTGTGACCAACCCCTCCACCGACTACCAAGTGACGCTTAATAACGGCGAAGAGGTGGATATGAAGGCGGCCAGCGACCTGCCGCTGGTAACAAAGATCGTTGAAATTCGTGAACCCTGGATTAAGGGCGAAATTATTGTTCCGCGCGAATATATTGGCACGGTGATTCAACTGGTTATTTCAAAGCGCGGGCTGCAGCGAAACCTTAGTTATATTGATGAGCGGGCGCTGATTAGCTTTGAAGCACCGCTTGCCAATTTGCTCACCGATTTTTACGACCAGCTAAAAAGCGTTACCAGCGGTTACGGCAGTTTTAATTACGAACTCGATGGTTACAAAGCAGAAGATTTAGTGAAAGTTGATTTTTATGTAGCCGGTGAAATTGTCGATGCGCTGAGTGTTATGGCGCACCGAACTGAATCGCAACACCTTGGCCGGGAAACGGTCGACAAGCTAAAAGAGGTAATTCCGCGCCAGAACTTTCAGGTAGCACTGCAGGCGGCAATTGGCGGTAAATTTATTGCTCGCGCCGATCTTTCGGCCTATCGAAAAGACGTGACTACGGGCCTGTACGGTGGCGATGTGTCACGTAAAAAGAAGGTGCTTGCCAAGCAGAAGAAGGGTAAAGCCCGCATGAAACGATTTGGTAAGGTGGATATTCCAGCCGAGGCGTTTACGGTTCTACTTAAGAAATAGTTTTAGTTAGTTACTCTTTTAGCGGATAACCTCTCTCCTTTCCATCAGCACTCTTTATGGGTGGCTACGGCCAGCCCATGGCGTTCGGCTGACACCAGCAAGCAGGTGTCACAGTCTTCTGAAAAGGAGAGAGGTTATCCGCTACCCCCTATTGTTATTTATTACGATAATGGTTACTATAGAACTACTAGAGTGTTTAAAGGGGTAGAGAATAATGAATTATCAACATTTCGCAGAAATTTTAGGTTTAGGGACACCAGAACTAATCGTTATTCTGGTTATCTTGCTTGTACTATTTGGTGGCAGTAAATTGCCTCAACTTGCAAAGAGCATTGGTTCATCAATGAAAGAATTACGTAAGGGTGTGCAGGATGACGCGAAAGATACAGCAACAACCGGGGCAAGCCGCACCAAGACCGACGAACGAGCAGCCTAGTAACGACCATAAAAAGTCTGTTTCTAAGGTGGCGAGTTTTTCTGATCATGTAGGCGAACTGCGCAAGAGGATTTTTATTGTTGCTCTTGTGTTTTTGCTTGCAACGAGTCTTGCGTACAATTATCACGACTTTTTTGTGGCACTTATTATGATGCCCCTTGGCCAGGAAAAGCTTATTTATCTTACCCCCGGCGGTGGATTTAACTTCATTTTCCAAGTATCGCTGTATGCCGGACTGTTGGCGGCGGCTCCGATCCTTATTTATCAGCTGTACGGCTTTATAAAACCAGCCTTGCCTCAGCGCGCTAGGCGTTCCGCCTCTTCAGTGGTCGCGGCTGCCTTTTTGCTGATGCTTTGCGGGGTAGCGTTTGGCTATTTCGTAGCCGTTCCATCCGCACTTACCTTTCTGTCTACTTTTGCCGGAGAGGCTATTAGCCCTAACCTTACCGCCGATTCGTACCTAAGCTTCTTTTTGGCCTATATTGCCGGGCTTGGTATTTTGTTCGAGTTGCCTCTTTTGTTACTCTTCTTTCACTGGATACATCCTATGACGCCTGGAAGCTTGCTCAAGTCCGAGCGCATCATTATACTGGTGATCTTTATTCTTGCCGCCATTATTACACCGACCCCCGATATCTTTAACCAGGCAATGATAGCTGGTCCGCTTATCTTAATTTATCAATTTGGTGTAGTAGCAGTATTATTTACTATTAGAAATGAAAGACGTAGGGCGGAACGTTCAACTAAGCGTCAAATTGCTCCAGGCCACGCTAAAGAGCCGTTACTGCGCCCCGCCGTTGCTTCTGCTATTTCTACCCCGCAACAACCCCTGCCTACTCCTGTGGTATCTGCAAGAGCACCGGTTGTAACGCCTGTACCTAGACGAAGAACAGTTGATGGCTTTGGCGGCGGTCAACGATCGTCTGTGAGGCCGATTTCGCGGCCGCCAGTGCCTGCTCAACGTACTGTGGTTTCATCATCCATTCCATCTCGCCGCCAGCTGAGCATCGATGGATTTTCGATTGCAGGTTAAAACAGCCGCCAATTTTCTTGACTCTTTCGCATAAGTCTATAAAATAATAAGCATAGGCCTTATAAAAAGGAAAAACACACATGAACATACAAGATGACATGCAAACACTGCTACAAAAAGAAATGGATCGTAAAGATTTCCTAAAACATGTAGGAATTGGCTTTGCGGCTATTGTAGGTATTACAACAGTTTTAAAGACAGTCACCAGCCTTAGCGGTAACGGGCAAAAACAGAGTGTCGGTTATAGCTCTGGTGTCTACGGTGGCGGACAATCTTCAAAAGGTAGTCTCGGTCCAAAACAAAGTTAAACGAATTTGCTATTCGTGCTTATGGTATAATTCTAACTAAGATAAAAGCGAAGTAACTAACAGGGTAAAAAGGCGAAGTCACATATGACACGATTACCAACTCCTGGAGCCGATGACGGACTTTGGGGACAACTCCTTAACGATTATTTGAGCGTTGCTCACGACACATCAGGTGCCATTAAACCTAACGCTGTAAATTCTGCAGCGCTACAACCCAACTCAGTCACCAACACCCAACTCGACAGCGGCACCGGCTCCGATGGTCAAGTACTGACCAAAGACGCCGTTAGTAGCGGTGGCTTTAAGTGGACAACAATGTCGGGTGGCGCGTCACCAGCAACCGGCAGCACTCTGGGAACGGTGCAACTTGCCGGTGATCTTGGCGGTACGGCTACGGCGCCGACTGTTCCCGGGCTCGCGGGTAAACAGGCGACTATCACGGCTGGGACGACAGCACAGTACTACCGTGGAGATAAAACCTTTCAAACCCTCGACAAGACGGCCGTAGGCCTGGCCAACGTTGATAACACAAGTGACGCCAACAAACCCGTTTCGAGTGCGACAACAACAGCACTCGGCCTCAAAGCCGATAAAACAACCACCATTACTGCCGGCACCGGCCTCACCGGCGGCGGTGACCTTAGCGCTAACCGTACACTTACGGTAGCCTACGGCGCTACAGCAGGCACGGCCGCCCAAGGTAACGATACGCGTATTACGGGGGCTGAACAGGCTGTTAATAAAGGTGCGGCAAGTGGTTATGCACCGCTTGGTTCAGACTCAAAAGTGCCGGTTGCTAACCTGCCAAAAGTATTTCCGCCCGTTACACTTACTGATGCGGCTACTGTTGCGACCGATGCAAGCCTCGGTAACCACTTCCGGGTAACACTTACCGCTAACCGCATATTAGGTGTTCCCTCGAACCCTGTCGATGGTCAAAAGGTGACATGGGAGGTTATTCAAGACGGAGTGGGTTCGCATACGCTTACACTTGATGCTATTTTTGCGCTGGGAACTGATATTAGTACCATTACTCTGAGTACGGCCGCAGGTGCTCGAGATTTCCTCGGTGCTGTATACAATGCCACAGCTACTAAGTGGTATGTGATCGCTTTTGTAAAGGGCTACTAGCATGGCTGAGTATCGGATTTGGCCTGCTACCGATGGTCCTGCCAGTGCTTTTAATGACAGTAACCCTATTAGTCAGGGGACAGAGTTTTTTGTTAGTTCGCCTGCATGGGTAACTAAAATATGGTATTGGCGAGCCACAGTGGCTATGGGCGCTGGTCCAGACCCTGTGCTTGGTCAAATCTACCGTATTGACGGTGGTGGCCTGGCAACACCGCTTATTGGCACGCCCGTAGAATTTGCAGCGCCAGTCATTCTTGGGTGGCAGTCAGTTTCTATTACGCCTATTCTGCTTACTTCTATTCAGCGTTATAAAACAGTTGTGTATTATCCAACAGGTGAATATACAGCAACGCCGGGAAATAACTATTGGACTACAGGTGGTCCTGGTGAAACCGGTATCACCAACGGGCCGCTTACTGCAGTCAACGGAGCTGACGCAAACGATGGACAGAGTAGTTATCATATTGGAGTTGGCTTGCAATATCCAACGAATAGCTCTTCGGCACCAAATTTCTGGATTGATGTTTCGGTGACTGATACTGACCCAACCTCCAGCCCAGCTAAGCGATCAGCTTTTATGGCCTTTTTCGAATAGTCTTTGATTTATAATTTATTCAAGTTGCTACTAACGCTATAAGATGAGCGAGTTCGCTTTGGACACAGAAAAACTATGATATTATAATGGGTAAATGCAGAAAAAACACTTTATAACAATCGCCGGCAAACCCGGTAGCGGTAAGTCAACAGCATCAAAAGCGGTGGCAACGGAGTTGGGTTATCAGCACTTTTCATCAGGCGATCTTTTTCGCGCTATTGGAAAAGAGCGTGGTATTAACGTACTTGAAGCGAATTTATCTGGAGAGCAAGGCGCGGACATCGATCATTTAGTTGATCAGCGATTACGTGATATTGGTTCAACGGAGGATAGTATTGTCATTGACTCGCGAACTGCATGGCATTGGGTGCCGTCTTCATTTAAGGTATATCTCGATCTTGATTTAATAACCGCCGCAGAGCGCATCTTGCTTAGCACGAGCGCAGAGCGTTTGGAAGTTGAGCATATTCCTGCTGATCCGAAAGAGTATGCCGAGCAACTTCAGCAACGTCTAGAAAGTGAAGCTCGCCGTTATCAGAAGTTTTATAACATCAATCCGTATGATACGAGTAACTATGACTTGGTTGTTGATACTAGGGCCAACAACTCACAGCAGGTTATTGCATTGATTATCGACAGCTATCGTGATTGGCTGAATACTTAGATACTTGAGCTGGCTTGGCACTCTAGTTGAAAGAGTGCTAAAACATGCTAAAATAGAGCTATGACCGACCGTCAAATTGCCATACTCGCCGCTATTATTGAACAGTACGCAGAAATTGCGGTTCCTGTAGGAAGCGTCATACTTGCTAAATTGTTTGGTGTTTCAAGCGCGACTATTCGAAGCGAAATGGCTCGTCTTGAGGAAATGGGAATGATTATGCAGCCGCACACCAGTGCCGGACGTATTCCCACCGATCAAGGCTATCGTATGTATGTGAACACTATTACCGAAACCCAGGAGAGTGAGCTACCAGGGCTCGATCGCAGTGCGAGAGCGATTGAGGCGCGCGTAGCAACCCATGGCGACTCGGCGACCCGGGCAATTCGAAGCGCAGTCGACAGCCTTGTTGACCTGACGCAAAACTTGGGCCTGGCTACTATTGGCGACCAACTTTATATTAGTGGTATCGGCAATCTCTTTAGCCAGCCCGAATTCCTTCAGGCCGACCATGCGCAAAGTGTCGCCCGGCTGCTCGATAACCTTGAGCCCTGGCTTCTTGAAGCGGCCCCAAACGAACCACTTAATGTCTATATTGGTGCAGAAAACCCTATTGGCAAAACCAGCGGTGCCAGCCTCATTATCAGCCGATTTCGTTCACCGTATTCTGATAGAAGTTACATCGGTGTGCTTGGTCCAACCCGTCAAAGTTATGGTAAGGTAATGCGGCTTGTGCGCCATGCCGGAGCGATGCTTGAGGAAGTATTATAGAATTTAAATCTGTTAAAACGTAGTAAAAAGGAGAAGGCAAGTGCCAAAAAGTAAAAAACAAGAAGAGCTAGAACAGCAAATCGGTGAACTGACGCAAGATTTACAGCGAACCCGTGCCGACTTTGAGAACTATCGTAAACGTGTAGAGCAAGAAAAAACGGCCGCCCGCGAAATGGGCCAGGCAGGTGCTATTTTGAAGCTTCTTCCGGTTATCGATAATATTGAGCGAGCCATTGTGTATACTCCCGATGAACTCAAAGATAATAAATGGGTGCAAAGTATTGCCGGGTTGGTTAAAAACCTCGAAAAATCACTTGAAAGCCTGAACTTAAAGCGTATTGACGCTAAAAAAGGTACTGTGTTTAACCCAGAGCTTCACGAAGCTATTCAATTTGATGAGGATGCGACTGGAGAGATAGAAGTTATTGACGAAGAACTCCAGTCAGGCTATTTGCTTAACGGCCGGCCTGTTCGTCCGGCAATGGTCAAGGTTACCCGGCAGTAACTATAATTTGATACACTAATAAGACCGAGCAAAAGGAAAGGGTATTCATGACAAAGGCAGAGTATGTCATTCAAGCAAAAAACTTAAAGAAATCATACGGAGCCAACCGCGTACTCAAGAGTATTGATATTGCAGTTGAGCGCGGTACTATGCTTGCTCTTTTGGGGCCAAACGGCGCTGGTAAAACAACAATCGTACGTATTTTGAGTACGTTATTAACGTTTGATGGCGGGAGTGTAATGGTAGAGGGCCATGATGTGGCAAAAGACCCCAATGCTGTACGCCGTGTTGTTGGTCTCACCGGGCAATCTGCTGCCGTTGACGAACTGCTGACTGGCCGCGAAAACCTTGTGATGATGGGACGGCTTTATCACCTGACAAAACAAAGCGCGAAAACCCGTGCCAGCGAGCTGCTTCAGGAGTTTGATCTGGTAGAGGCCGCTGACCGTCCACTCAAAACCTATTCTGGTGGTATGCGCCGCCGCCTTGACCTTGCGGTAAGCCTCGTTGCCACGCCACCGGTTATTTTTCTTGACGAGCCAACAACCGGCCTTGACCCGCGTTCTCGTATTGCCATGTGGAATAGTATCAATAAGCTTAAAGAAAATGGTGCCACGATTTTGCTTACTACGCAGTACCTTGAAGAGGCCGATCAGCTAGCCGATACTATTGTGGTAATTGATGGCGGCAAGGTGATCGCCGAGGGTACGGCCAAAGAATTGAAGGCTAAAGTGGGCAAAGACCGCCTGGAGCTTACCTTTAATTCAATGAAGGCCTTCACGCTCGCCAAGGAAGCACTTGGCAAAGAAGTCGTAGAATCAAACGCGAAAGATTCGACCGTGACGGTTATTATTCAGGAGACAAATGTGGATGTACGCCGGATTCTTGAGGCACTTGCAAAAGTGAAGGCGGGTGTTAAATCCATGGCCATTCATAAGCCAACGCTTGATGACGTGTTTTTGTCACTCACGGGCAAACAAAAAGCAAAAAATGAAGAGGAAGAGGAGTAGTCATGGCCGTAGAGTTGCAATTTGAGAAAAAACCAAAGTTTCTGCTCGCCTTTACCGACTCGCTTATAATGATCAAGCGCAGCTCGATGCATATTATCCGCAACACCGACCAGTTGCTTGGTATCTTTTTCCAGCCGATCATGTTTTTAGTGCTGTTCACCTCTGTATTTGGTGGAGCGGTGGCAGTCGGTGGCATAGGCTATACCGATTATTTGATGGCCGGTATTATTGTTCAAGCCATTGCGTTTGGTTCGACTACCACGGCAATCGCTGTTTGTAACGACTTGCAAAAGGGAATCATCGATCGCTTCCGCTCGCTGCCGATGTCGAACCTCGCCGTACTCAATGGCCACGTGGTTTCAGACCTCTTCCGTAATGGTATTTCAACCCTTGTGATGATCGTTGCCGGTCTTGTGATTGGCTTCCGCCCAACGGCAACATTTACTGAGTGGCTGGCAGTGGTTGGGCTGATTATACTTTTTACGCTGGCCATTTCGTGGCTATCGGCCATAGTTGGCGTGCTCGCAAAGAGTGTCGAAGCCGTCCAGAATCTCACGTTCGTGGTTATTTTCCCATTAACGTTTGCCAGTAGTGCGTTTGTAAACCCCGCCACTATGACTCCATGGCTGCGGGCCTTCGCTGAAAATCAGCCAGTAACGCACATGGTAGATGTTGTCCGTTCACTACTTATTGGTACACCCATGAATGACTCTGCGCTGTGGGCAACAGTATGGAGTATTGGTATTCTGGTTGTTTCGGTACCGGTTGCTGCTTGGCTCTTCCGTCGTAAGACGACAAACTAGCTATCTCCCTAGGAATGTATGATAATACATAGGGTGATACGTCAAAGCCAGAAAAATCAGTCACTCGCAAGCATCCTTATGTTTGTGAGTGGTTTCGTACTTACGGGAATTTGTCTTTTTCTCTTTTTTCGTGCCGCTCCCGTACCAACGTTAAAGAGGAATGTAGTGAGTGCACAAGTGAGCAGGAGCGATACAATTGTTAAAAATTATGACATAACCTATCCTGTATTCCATGTTGAAAAAGTAGATATGATTCTGCGAAACTACGCCACGCACCAGGTAGATGATTTCTTACATAAACTGGGCATTAAAAAGGACGATCCGGGTAGTAATATAACGATCAAATACACCATTTTGCATTATGGTACGCGTACAACAACAGTTGTATTTCACTCGCGTGAGCAAGTAGTTAATCAGCCGGTGGTAGAATCGCAAAAGATGATGACATTTGATCTTGTCGCACAAACACAACTTGATTTTTCGGCTATTTTTAACGATAAAAAGGCGGCCGAAGCCTTATTGGCACGAATTCTTCATGACTATTTTCAGCACGATACTCCCGGGGTGCTTTCATCACCCGAACTGGTGCATCTACTAACCTTTGAGCTGGCTGGCAGCAGGAACTATACGCTCGATGATGACAGGCTTATTGTGTATATAAATCCGCATCAACTGACATCTACCGAAGGAATTGTACCTATCGCTATAAAAAAAGAACTTCTGGTAAATGTACTAAAAGAGCCATTTCAGCGTGTCGATACAAGCCTGGTGCAGAGCGTGGTAGAGCCACCTGTCTATGCTATTGAAACGATGCCGCATCACGAGGTGATAATCGATCCAAAAGGCAAATTGCTGGCACTTAGTTTTGATGATGGACCGGGCAGTCTGACGCCAAAAGTGCTCGATGTGTTGAAAAAATACGATTCGCGGGCTACCTTTTTTGTGATTGGCCGTCAGGTTTTGCCGTTTGCCACTACGGTGCAGCGAACGGTGGCAGAAGGTAACGAGATTGGTAACCATTCGTGGAATCATCCGAAATTAACGGTATTATCGTATGACCATCTGCAACAACAGATTCAGGATACTCAGCATGCCATCGAAAGTGTTGCGGGCGGCTATACGCCAGTGCTCATGCGTCCTCCTGAAGGTGTCTATAACGGGGCGGTTGTATCGTACTTAAACGCTCACGGCCTGACAATGCAGCTATGGAGCATTGATACGCTTGACTGGCTTAACCGTGATTCTCGGGTGGTGTACGACCGAATTATGGCCGGGGCTGCCGATGGGCGGGTGATCTTATTGCACGATATTCACCCTACATCGGTAGAGGCGGTGGTTCGAGCTATTCCTGAGCTTGTTTCTCAGGGGTACCAGCTGGTAACTGTTTCGCAATTACATCAGTATCGTTAGTAAGTTGGCACTCTTGACACGAGAGTGCCAATTTTATTATAATAAGGATATTGGCAATCTGTTAAGCAGAGTGCTAAAATATATGACAGATATAGTTTGATGAATTACTAACAGGAGGAAACAATCCGTGGGAAAAATTATTGGAATCGACCTTGGTACTACCAACAGCGCATTTGCGTACATGGTAGCCGGTAAACCAGAAGTTATTGCAAACGCCGAAGGCAATCGCACAACGCCAAGCGTGGTAGCGATTAACAAAACCGGTGAACGTTTGGTAGGGCAAGTAGCCCAACGCCAGCGCGTCACGAATGCAAAAAACACTATCTATGGTGTAAAGCGTCTTATCGGCCGCAAATTTAGCGATGACGAAGTACAAAAAGACCATGACATTATGCCCTATGAAATCGTTAAAAAAGGCGATGGCGTTGCAGTAAAGATGGGCGACAAAGAATACACGCCAGAAGAAGTATCGGCTATGATTCTTTCAAAAATCAAGGCAGATGCCGAAGCGTTTTTGGGCGAAAAAGTGACCGAAGCGGTTATTACCGTTCCCGCCTACTTTGACGATTCACAGCGTCAGGCTACCAAAGACGCCGGTAAGATTGCCGGCCTTGAGGTAAAGCGTATTATTAACGAGCCAACCGCAGCCGCGCTTGCCTATGGCCTTGACCAGAAAAAAGAAGAAAAGATCGTGGTATTCGACCTTGGTGGTGGTACATTTGATGTTTCGGTGCTTGAGCTGGGTGATGGCGTCTTCGAAGTTCGTTCTACGCACGGTGATACGCACCTTGGCGGTGAAGACTTCGACAACCGTATCGTTAACCATTTCCTCGATGTATTTAAATCGAGCGATGGTATTGATCTTAAAGGCGACAAAGCAGCCATGCAACGTCTTAAAGACGAGGCTGAAAAGGCTAAAAAAGAACTTTCAAGTACTCCTGAGTACGAAATTAACCTGCCATTTATTACAGCCGATGCCGATGGCCCAAAGCACTTCGAGTACAAACTGACTCGTTCAAAACTTGAAGACCTGGTAAAAGACCTGATTCAGCGCTTAGCTGAACCTGTTGAAAAAGCCCTGAAAGACGCCGATCTTAAAGCTGCCGACATCGATGAAATCGTGTTGGTTGGTGGTATGACCCGTATGCCTGCGGTAGTTGAAAAGGTAAAGTCAATATTTGGTAAAGACCCGCTAAAGGGTGTCAACCCCGATGAAGTCGTTGCCGTAGGTGCTGCTATTCAAGGCGGTGTGCTTGCCGGTGACGTTAAAGACGTACTTTTGCTTGACGTGACGCCACTATCCCTTGGTATCGAGACTATGGGCGGTGTCACTACAAAGCTGATTGAACGTAACAGTACTGTTCCAACCAGTAAGTCTGAAACCTTCTCAACAGCCGCTGACAACCAGCCGCAAGTAGAAATTCGTGTCTTGCAAGGCGAGCGTGAAATGGCCACAGACAACAAAGAACTTGGACTCTTCCAGTTATCTGGCATTGCGCCGGCACCTCGTGGTGTTCCGCAAATCGAAGTGACTTTCAGCCTCGATGCTAACGGCATTTTGAACGTGACCGCCAAAGACAAGGGCACTGGCAAGGAAAACAGCGTTACTATTCAAGACAGCGGCAACATGAGCAAAGACGACATTGAAAAAGCCCAAAAAGAGGCCGAAGCCCACGCCGATGAAGACAAGAAAAAGCGTGAGGCCGTTGAATCCCGCAATACACTTGAAAACGCTATTTACCAGGCTGAAAAAATGCCCGATGAGTACAAAGACAAAATCAGCGATGACGATAAAAAAGTAATTGTTGAAGCCGTTGAAGAAGCGAAAAAGCACAAAGATGCTACCGATAAAGACGAGCTTGAAAAGGCTGGTAAAGAGCTGATGGAAAAAATCCAGACAATCGGTGCTAAATTATACGAAGCAGCCGCCAAAGAAGAATCTGAAAAATCAGACGACAAGGCTGATGAGAAAAAAGGTGATGAACCGGTTGAAGGCGAAGTTGTTGATGATAAGGATAAAGAGAAAAAATAATTGCAGTATGTGAATAATTAAATAGGGCGGATAACCGCTCTATTTAATTATGGGAAAGACAGCCAAGTTATATATGAAACAAGAAAAACAGCCCTCTCCTAAGCAATTAAAAAGTAACTCCGGGGAATATCAACGCCATTCAAATATTTGGGATAAGGCGCGTATAGAAGCGTTGGAGAAACTTCCATTTACCGATTTTGTCGTGGCCGTAAGTAGTTACCTCCATCAAAGAGCTGGCGTTGACACTATAAATGTCAAATTGAATGATATATTTCTCTCAGATGAAAAGCTGCGGCTGCTTGGGAGCGTTACTATTCAAGACGCCACACACGAAGGTAATTCCGAGATAGTGTTACGCTACCATTGGAGTAGATTGAAGCCTGGTCAAAAAGGAACATCTGACAATGGAAGTAAAGCTATACTATACGATTATACTGGCGATGAACGATCAGGGCTTTATTACGCGGAAGATCAAACGGGGATTCTTCATCGCCGTCAGCGGCCGAAGTCTGTAAAGCCGCCCACTACTGAACAAATGGAGTTCATGCGAAGCCGAGTTATAGAGGCATTGATGCTTAACGAGGCTAGCGAGTCCCCGGTATCAGAAGGAAGGCAGCAGACGGTAGGGGCTGTAGCTGTGCGCACGGCGAATAGCAAGTTTTTGTAGAATTCTCATGCTATAATTTGCTTATGAAGATACCAGCGTTTGACCATGCAAAAGCAGCAGTATTTCTTTTGCGGGCGGCACTGGCTGTTGTATTTTTGTACGCGGCGATTTCCTCTACGCTTGCGCCCGATGAATGGGTTGGTTACTTGCCTCGTATCTTGCTCGATCATTTCGATGCATCAGTGCTACTAAAAATATTCTCGGTATACGAGCTGCTTATTGCCGTGTTTCTTATTTTGGGAATCTATGTGCGCTACGCCGCCCTTGTTGCAGCTCTGACTCTCGGCGGTATTATCGTTTCAAACTTCTCGCTGTTTGCTATTACATTTCGAGATATGGCATTGATACTCGCAGCTTTGGCACTTGCACTGCTTTCTGAAGAGAAAGATATGCCCCCCACTTCTAAAAAATAACGTTCGTATCTGTATTAATTTTAAAAAGTCGGGTATAGTGAATACTATCATGCACACGCTTACCCTATCCCGTCCCTATACTCTTGTCGATTCGGATATTATTATCGGCGAAGGCGACACACGCTATGTTTTGCGCGTTCGAGACCTACCAATAGAGGACAAGCCGCGAGAAAAGCTGCTGGCCTTGGGTCCAAATAATCTTACGCACGTAGAACTCATGGCTATTTTACTTGGTGTTGGCACGAAAAAAGAAGAGGTAATGGCCATGGCGAACCGCATTTTACGCGAATACGGTGAGCGAGCCATTATTAACGAAAAAAGCCCCGAACGTTTGGCCGAATCACTCGATATTCCCCTTACAAAAGCCTGCCAGATCGTCGCTAGTTTTGAACTTGGCCGCCGTGCTTACCAAGAAAAAGCCGGAAAGCCAATATATGTACGTACGGCGAAGCAGGCATTCGAGCATCTTAAAAGTATGGGTAGCCTCCAAAAAGAACAACTAAGGGGGTTGTACTTAAATAGTCGCTACCAGGTTGTTCATGAGGAAATCATATCTGTTGGTAGCCTGACGGCAAATATTGTGCATCCGCGCGAAGTATTTCAGCCGGCCCTTGAATACAGTGCGGTGGCGGTTATTGTGGCGCATAATCATCCGTCGGGTGTACTTGACCCTACTCGCGATGATATTAACGCCACGGCTCAGTTACTGGCGGCAGGTAAAGTGCTGGGAATCGACTTGCTCGATCATTTAATTATTGCCGATAAAACATTTGTCAGTCTCATGGAAAGGAATACCAATGAATAACGGACTACTCAACTACCAACTACACTCTTTTAGCGGCCTCATGGCCAGCTGGACGAACACGACTTTTGTGCGCGATGCCGAAGACGATTTGCGCACGGCGATGCGCCTCGACATTGAGGCCCAAGTGCGCTCGGGTGACTATTTTGTAACCCTTGCTACCAAGCTCGATACGCTAAGTAGCGATGCGGTCGAATATAATGTTCGTGCCGGGGTTGAAGATATTGTATCCGATCTTATTTATCTGCAGGACAATTACGATGTCATCAAAAAACAAACGCTCATAAAAGAATAACGGGTTATATGGACTTACAATCGGAACTTTCGAAAATCTTTAAAGGTGAACTTGATAGTTCCGATACAACGCGCGATGCGTATAGTCACGATGCCAGTTTGTTTGAATTAAAGCCACAGGTGGTGGCATTTCCTCAAGATACCGATGATATTAAATCGATAGTAACGTTTGTTACTAAAAACAAGGCCGAGCACCCCGAACTAAGCATTACCCCGCGCTCACGTGGAACCGACATGTCGGGGGCGGCAATTGGCGAGTCGATCGTACTTGATGTCAGCAAGCACATGACAACACTTTACGAGACTACTCCCGAGACAGCTCATGTACAGTCGGGCATGTTATATAAAGATTTTGATATTGAAACCCTGAAACAGGGAAGTATACTACCGTCCTATACGGCAAGCCGCGACCTGGCTTCAGTTGGCGGGATGGTCAATAACAACTCTGGTGGCGAAAAATCGCTAGAATTTGGTAAAACCGATAACTTTGTAAATGAGATAAAAATAGTACTCAGCGATGGCAACGAATATACAGTCGGGCCGCTTAATCGCGATCAGTTAAATGCCAAAATGGCCCAAGAAGATTTTGAAGGCAATTTGTACCGCCGTACATTTGAACTGCTCGATAAAAACTACGATGAAATTCAGGCCGCCGCTCCAAAAGTGACCAAAGACTCAACTGGCTATCACTTATGGAATATCTGGAAGCGCGATACCGGTATTTTTGACCTGACTAAATTATTTGTGGGGGCTCAGGGAACGCTGGGCATCACTACGGACCTCAGGCTTCGGTTGGTGCCAAAGCCTGCTCACTCAGGCACGCTTGTTTGTTATATGCATACTATGGATAATCTGGGCGAGGTAATTCCGGCGGTGCTTGCACGTAAACCGGCTTCGTTTGAAAGCTTCGATGATAATACGTTGTGGCTAAGCTTTAAGTTCTTTTTCCTGTTCATTGGCAAGCTGGGGCTATGGACCTGGATAAAAACGGCTTTACAATTGTTACCCGATGGCCTTATGATTTTGCGCGGCGTACCGAAGCTTATCTTACTTATTGAATTTACTGGTGCTACCCCCGAAGAAGTAAAGAAAAAGGTTCACGAGGCCAAGCTTGACCTCAGGCAATTTGGGTTTACCTACATGGAAGAAGACGATACCGAAGCCAAGTCGCGCAAGTTTTGGCTCATGCGCCGTGAAAGCTTTAATTTGCTTCGAAAAAAGATCAAAGACAAGCACACCGCGCCGTTTATTGATGATTTTGTGGTGCCGCCAGAGCGCCTGACAGAATTCTTGCCACAACTTCGCGCTATTATTGTAAAATACAAGCTTTTTGCCACCATTGCCGGCCATATGGGTGACGGTAACTTCCACGTAATTCCTCTTATGAAAATAGAAGATCCAAAGGAACGTGCTAAGTTTAAGCCAGCCATGACCGAAGTAAACAACCTGGTTCTCTCTTATAGCGGCTCGGTATCAGGGGAGCACGGCGATGGCCTGATACGCGGTCCCTGGCTCGAACAGATGTACGGCCCAAACGTACTTGGCTACATGCGTGAGATCAAACAATTATACGACCCCCAGAATATCTTTAATCCTCACAAAAAAACCGATGCAACGTGGGATTTCAGTTTCAGTCATATCCGCGAGCATTTCTAACAAAATAACCAAGGTAAAAACTAGCACTCTTGAATACTGAGTGCTAGTTTTGTACAATAAGTACAGATGAATAAACGCGATTATTATGAAGTTTTGGGCGTATCCAAAAGTGCCAGTGCCGATGAAATAAAAAAGGCATTTCGAAAAGGCGCCGTAAAACACCACCCAGACAAAGAAGGCGGTGACGAAACCAAGTTCAAAGAAATTAACGAAGCCTACGAGGTTTTAAAAGATCAGCAGAAACGTCAGCGCTATGACCAGTTTGGTCACGCTGGGGTCGGTGGAAATGGCGGCGGCGGGCAACCAGGCGGCAATCCGTTTGAGGGCTTCGGCGGCCAAAATGGTGCGCACTTCGACTTTGGTGACGGCGGCCTTGGTGATATTTTCGGTCAGTTTTTTGGCGGTGGCCAGCAGCAATCACGCGGGCCAAAACGTGGGCGCGATGTTGAAACCAGTTTAAACCTTACATTTGAACAGGCTATTTTTGGTGTTGAAGAAAAGCTCGAGCTCGACATGGAAGATGAATGCCCGCACTGTCACGGTACTACCGTAGAACCTGGCCACAGTATGAAAACCTGCCCTACCTGTAAAGGCGCTGGTCAGCAAACACGGGTGATGAATACGATTTTTGGTCAGATTCAACAGGCAGTTACCTGTGAAACCTGTCAGGGAACGGGCAAAATTCCTGAAAAAGTATGTACCGTTTGTCGTGGCAAGGGGACGCAGCGCAGCAAACAAAGTATTACGCTTAAAGTTCCTGCTGGTATCGATGACGGCTCAACTATTCGTCTTAAAGAACGCGGCGAGGCAATCGGCGGCGGCTCACGCGGTGATTTATATGTACACATTCGCGTTAAAGCGCATAAAAAATTCACCCGCGAAGGCGATATAATCCTTAGCGAAGAACACATTAGTATGGTGGATGCGGCACTTGGCACCGAAATTGACGTTGAAACGGTAGATGGACAGGTGCGTATGAAAGTTCCGGCCGGTACTCAAAGCGGCACCGACTTTAAGCTTTCAAGCCACGGTGTTCCGCATATGCGCGGCGGCTCACGTGGGGCTCATATTGTGAGCATCGTTGTGGACACGCCTACGAAGCTTTCGAAGAAACAAAAAGAGGTGCTTCAAGAGTTCAATGGCGCAAAGAAGCGTGGACTGTTTTAGCGGAACCATTATTGACTAATATATATTTAAATGTTATAATGACTTTTCAATGATTCATGAAACCCAAGAAAAAATAGATACTTTTCCCGATGTATCTACCCAGTTCGGTGAGCTTATTGCCCTTAAGCCAAAACCCGTTGCTTGCTACGTGCCTACTAATAAAGTAGAACAGCAGGAAGCCTTTTTAAGTGGTAAAATTCGTAACCCGGATCATGTTTATGCAAAACTCGATGATATTGACTTCGATGAGCGCTTGAGTGTAATCCGTCAAGTTGGTAATGAAATTAGCTCGAATCCTAATCTTAATCCGAAACATGCAGCTGCATACGAAGAGTTTGTCGATGTTTATGTGAAAAAAACGCGTCTCATGCAACTTGCGCATGACTATAAAGTAGCCCAAGATCCTCTTGAAAAAGAATATATAGCCCAAGAGTATAAGAACCTGAATATCGAGTTGTACGGCGAGCCTGATAAGGCAACCTATAGGTCCTTTTTACAGGAAAAATTAAATGATATTGCCAAGAAGCAGCTCACAGGTCAAGCTGCGCTTCTGCGAAATGAATTATTTGCTATGGCCGATTTTGATGATTCCCGAGAAACTATCGAACGTTTTAAGCCCTCTGATGAAACTGTAGAATGGATGCATGGGGTAGCGAATACATTATACGGAGGAATGCTATCGCATGTTCCGGAACAGGAAGAATTCTCTGAAACTGAAGTCCAATGTATTTTTCAAGAGATTATACGTGAGGAATTTGGTGAAGCAGCGGATGGCTGGACGGTGGACGTTGAGCCTGCCAGGTCGATTACCGTAAAAGCCTCAGAAAAGCGTATTGTTATTCCAGACGATAGAGGAGAGGTCACTCGAGAAGAACTGCAGGATCTTGTAGGCCACGAAATTGGCGTGCATATGCTTCGGGCAATTATCGGAGGCGAGACAGACCTCGATCTCCTTAAGGATGGCTTGAGTGACTACGAGGGTGCCGAAGAAGGATTGGGCAAGGTAATGGGGCAGGCGTTAGCGGGCGAATTTGCTGAAGCTGGTGCTGATCATTATATTACGGTCGGTGCTAAGTATTTTGACCGTAAAGATTTTAGAGATATTTTTGAGCTCAAGTGGCGACTCGAAGCGCTGTATTCTATGGAAGATGGTGAAGAGCTCACAGAAGAGGCCACTAAAAAAGCAAGGAACGTTGGATATGGTAATACACTGCGAATCTTACGCGGTACAGACGAGCTTGCGTGGCTCAAAGACCTCTCCTACTATAACGGCTCTGTAGATATGTGGCGTCACCTTGAAGAAATCAGGGGTGATGATGTGAAATTTATGTTTGTATTAATGGGCAAATCGAATCCTGCAAATTCTGCCCATGAGCGTGTCATGTACGAAACCGCCACTCCCTAGAAGCTGCTCGCAAGTTTAATAGGGTTGATTGCAAAAAATAATAAAAAAGTGTATAGTAAGTACACACAGTTTAAGGCAGGCCAATAAACTCTTGTGGCCTGAAACTCATTGCTCTGCAAACAGCCTGTAGGTATATGACATTATTCGAATCGGTATACTCTCTCGTATACGTATGTGCGCGACTCTGGACGAACTAACTTTGTCTCGCCATGTTATTCAGTGTGGAACAATAACAAACTAAAGGGGGCTACTTTGAATAACCAAAGAGATAAATACGATTCGTATCAGCTATTTGCGAATGTTTTAGAGCAAAAAGGCTATAGTGTCGATGTCGTTAAGGGCCATCCCTCATCGGTTACCTATACGAGCCCCAGTGGCGCTGTATGGAAAACGAATCCAGTCCGCTTAACGTACCCCTTTAATACTGAAGAGGTGCACGATATTTCATTGCACAAAAACAAGGCATATGACCTGGCAGATTCAATAGGCTTTCCGATTCCTCATACAGTTCATCTTATAAACAGCAATGATGACAAAATGCAGTCGCGTATCTTGGAAACGTTTGGTAAAGTAATTGTTAAACCAGCTGACTCTGCTGAGTCGCGTGGCCTTACGATAGATATTGATTCCTCTTTAAAGCTTCAGAAGGCGCTTACCTACGCCCGATCTGTTTCGTCTTCTGTTTTGATTCAAGAGCAAATCACTGGTAAAGAAATACGCTTTACAGTAGTGCGAGGAAAGGTGGTCGCGGCCCTTCTTCGAAAAATGGCTCATGTGGTTGGTGACGGCACTTCAACGATTGCCGAGCTTATACAGTATGAAAACGAGGCACGAAAACAGCTTCGCTTCACCTATCTAACCTACCCACAACTTGACGTCACAATAGTGGGCCGTTTGCAGTTTGAAAGCAAAGAAGTTCCTCCTATGGGCGAGGTTATAAAGCTGAGCATTTCACCAAAAATACGAGAGGGCGCTTCAATATACGATGTTTTGCCTCAGGTAGACGAAAGTTACATTGCTCTTGTTGAAAAGCTTGTTTCAAAACTCGATGCCGGTTTTGTGGTCGTTGATGTTTTTTGCGAGGCTTACGAAGAGCCGGCTCGCATCGGTAACTACTGGCTTATTGAATTTAATACCGTTCCGGCGTTAAAATTGTATTACGCCTGTCGAGATGGAAAACAGTTTGATATTGTGGATAGTCTCGCGGGTGCGATTGATCAGTGGCTTCATGATGGTGCAGAGATACAACCTCAAACTCTGCTTGATGCGTAGTTAGAAGAGGACCAGCTATTGATTAATTATGATATTAATGTTATAATTAACAGTATAGTAACCCTCAATTTGTATGTAGGTCAGAAATTATGGATAAAACGGATAAAATAGTGGTGGGGCGCAATGAGATGGTCGACTTTGCTCGATTTGCTCATAAAGTACCTGCAAAAATTGATACCGGCGCCGACTCTTCATCGGTGTGGGTAAGCGATGTGCGCGTAGACAAGAACGGCGTATTGCGGTTCAGCTTGTTCGGTGAAGGATCGCCGTTTTATACAGGAAAAACCATGAAACGCGAACAATACCGGGTCGCGCTGGTACGCAGTGCAACTGGACACGTGCAAATTCGGTACCGAACGCAGCTTAGCCTTCGGCTAGGTGGAAAGCGAATTCGGGCCATGTTCAACCTTTCGGACCGATCACAAAATAAGTTCCCCGTGTTAATTGGGCGCCGGACGCTCAGCGGAAAATTTATTGTTGATGTAGAAAAAGCAAAGTATACCGATCCCGATAGAACGATTACACAAGAACTTAACGGCAGATTAATAGAAGACCCCTATACTTTTTATAAGAAATACTATAAAAAGAGTGGAGTAAGTTTAAGGAAAAAAATATGAATATAGCAATTCTTTCAAACGGACCAGGAAACTACTCTACGCGGCGCCTCAAGGAGGAGGCTAAGAAGCGCGGTCATAGCGTTAAGATTATAAAATATCGTGACTGCTATGCCTCGATTGAACAAAACAACCCAACGGTAAGCTACAAGGGTGTTGATCTTGAACGGTTTGACGCTATTATTCCCCGTATTGCCTCGCATATGACCGGCTACGGCACAGCGATTGTCCGCCAGTTGGAGATGCAGGGTATTTATAGTCTTTCAAGTTCGATCGCCATTACCCGTTCACGCGATAAGCTGCGCAGTATGCAGCTTCTTGCTAAAGCGGGGGTTGGTATTCCAAAAACAGTTGTTTCACGCAACACAACCGACATTGATGACCTTTTAGAGCAACTTGGCGGCACGCCGGTCATTATTAAGTTGGCACGCGGCACGCATGGTAACGGCGTGGTGCTTGCTGAAACCAAAAAAGCCGCTAAATCGGTATTGCAAGCGTTTTATCTTACCAATGATGACGGTACTAACATTCTGTTACAGGAATTCGTTGAAGAATCGGCCGGTACGGACATTCGTGCGTTTGTAGTAGGCAGTCGTGTGGTTGCCAGTATGAAGCGTCAAAGTCTTGATGATGATTTTCGTTCTAACCTTCACAAGGGTGGCCAGGGCGTTGCTGTAAAACTGACCGAAGAAGAGCGCAAAATGGCGGTAAAAGCCGCTAAGGCAATGGGGCTGAACGTGGCTGGTGTTGATATGATGCGCAGCAGCCGCGGTCCGCTTGTTCTTGAGGTAAATGCCAGTCCGGGCTTTGGCGTTGAGAAAATTACCGGTCGCGATGTAGCCAGCGCCGTCATTGAATACGTGGAAATGAACGCAAAGCGCAGCAACAAAAAAGACAAAGTCGGCGCCTAGCATACTTAAACCTCGCTCACCTGATATAATAGTGCCTATGGTATACCAGGGGCAGCTAGCATGAGCCGAAAAAAAGACGGTTTAACGTGGGTTTTAATACTCGGGGTGCTTCTTTTGGTGGGTACCGCCAGTTTTTATGTGCTATGGCCGCAGCTTCAGCCTCACGCGACCATTCACCTTGGAGACGGCGTATTTACTGCTAAAGTAGCTAAAGCGCCAGAAGAGCGCGCTAAAGGCCTTGGGGGCACGCATAGCCTCGGTGATGATCAAGCGCTACTGCTTGTATATACCACCGATGGTAAATGGCCGGTATCTATGAAAGACATGACCTATCCAATAGATATTGTATGGCTCGATAAAGACAAAAAAGTAGTGTATATCGTTAAGAATGTGCCACCAGAAAGCTATCCGTACGAACAATTTGAGCCCAAAAACGAGGCCAGGTATGTGGTAGAGCTTGCCGAGGGAGTAGTTGGGCAGAAAAAGATTACCATAGGCGCCACGGCACTGTTTGACGAAAATAACTTAGAGGGAATAAAATTATGAGTTTCTTGGTGATATTTTTACTATTTATTGGGCTGCTTTTTGCCACGGCCTTTTTTACCAAGCGCCGTTTTGGCGTGCTTGGTTTGGCACTAGCTGCGGGGGCAATGCTGAGTAATTTGTGGGTAGGTGATTTAACACCGATTATCGCTAGTGCCGGTATTATTATTGTTAAGCCGCCACTGTCGAGCCTTGTTTCGGCTGGCCTTATTTTGCTGCCAGCGCTTCTGCTTCTTGCCAGCGGCCCAACATATAAGTCGATGGTGCAGCGGGTAGTCGGCGCTGGGGCGTTTGCAGTTCTTGCGATTGCACTGCTGCTTGAGCCGCTTGGGTCTGCCCTGGTGATTGATACCGTTGGCAAACCTGTCTACGACTTCTTTGTTGAGCAGAAGGTGATTATTATAACCGCAGCGCTTATACTAGCAATTTTGGACTTACTGGTGAGCAAATCGCCAAAGCGGCGCAAAGAATACGGCGAACACTAAGTCGTACGTATTGACAAATGACCCTTTAAAATGCTATCTTTTGTAGGTGCACCTAGGCTATGGGACCATAGCTCAGCTGGTTAGAGCACCTGCCTTTTAAGCAGGGTGTCGTGGGTTCAAGCCCCACTGGTCCCTCCATGAAAAATCACTCACATTTAGTGGGTGATTTTTCTTGGGGAAACTATTATACTTTTAGAAATGAATTGGTGGGTTCTAAAACGACAGGTTCATTCGTCTTGGCTGGTGGCGGGGGTTGCTTGCGGCATTTTGATTGGTGTCATTGCCGTGCAATACATTGAGCAAACATTCTTCGGCTCGCTGATATGGCTGATTGTGGGCGCGGGCGCTATTGCCATAGTATTGTGGCAACGAGTGGTGTATCTTATTCCACTGGTGGTGTTGGGCGGTGTTTTAATGGGGCTTTGGCGGGGAAGTATCGAGCGACAGGCGCTCTTGCCGTATAGCCATATTGCGGGGTATGCAGTAACCGTGAAAGGGGAGGTAAGCGAGGATCCAGATACTGACAAATCGAGTAATACAGTGCTTCGGGTAGGGGTACGCGAAATAGATTCACATATAATTAGCGGAAAAGTATGGGTGAGTACCAAAACGACTGCAATTATAAAACGTGGTGACAGTGTGACTGTACGCGGAAAGCTGGAGCAAGGGTTCGGTAACTTTTCGGGCGCGCTGTATAGGGCGCAGCTAATAAAAGTGCAGCGTCCCGAACCGGGGGACGTAGCCGGCAGGGTGCGTGACTGGTTTGCTGATAGCGTGCGTGTAGCGATTCCAGAACCAGCGGCAAGTTTGGGCATTGGCTACCTGGTAGGGCAGCGGCGTTCGCTTCCGCCAGAGCTTGACGAAGCCTTGATGACTGCCGGGCTTACGCACGTGGTTGTGGCAAGTGGTTATAATTTAACCATTTTGGTGCGGCTGGCACGGCGGCTATTTGTGAAAATATCGAAATATCTGTCGGCGCTGGCTGCGGGCGGAATGATTGTGGCGTTTATTGGTATTACCGGTGCCAGCCCAAGTATGTCGCGGGCAGGCCTGGTGGCTGGGCTGAGTCTTTTGGCGTGGTACTACGGCCGAAAGTTTCATCCGCTCGTGCTGTTACCGTTTGCGGCGGCCATAACGGTACTGATAAACCCCAGTTATGCCTGGGGCGACCTTGGTTGGCAACTGTCGTTTGCGGCGTTTGCCGGGGTTATGATTGTTGCGCCGCTTACGCAAGCCTACTTTTTTGGCGATAAAAAACCGGGCACGGTGCGGCAGATTCTGGGCGAGACAATGGCGGCTCAACTGGCTACGCTACCGATTCTGATATTGGCATTTGGCCAGTTTTCAAACGTGGCGATTGCGGCGAATTTGCTGGTGTTGCCGTTTGTACCGCTGGCAATGTTACTGACATTTATCGCTGGCATTGGAGCGCTTGTTGTACCAGACTTGGCGGTATTTTTGGGTGCACCGGCAACGTGGTTGTTGCAGTATATGACAGGGGTGGCGCAATACTTAGCACAATTGCCATGGGCGCTCAGCCAGGTGACGGTTAACGTGTGGGTAGTGATTGGAATGTATGGGGTTATTGTGGCTGGTTGCGTGTATATGTGGAGGAAGACGCGGTTTCGGTTGCGAGATAGTAATATTGTGGAATAAAAAAAGGTACTTTTCGCTGAACCGCTCCTACTCTCTTTTTATCAGCGCTCTTTATGGGGAGCCCTTTTAGGCTCGCCCATGAGCGCTAAGGCTGACACCAGCAAGCAGGTGTCACAGGCTTCTCAAAAGAGAGTAGGAGCGGTTCAGGCTCTTCTTCATCTGTTATAATGAAGGAAATGATTTGAACTAAACGGAGATGCTTGGTATGTCAGGACACAGTAAATGGTCAACAATTAAACGTGAAAAAGGTGCCAAAGACGCGAAGCGCGGTGCGGTTTTTACAAAAATCGGCAATCAAATTGCTATTGCCGCCCGAAGCGGTGCCGATCCTACTATGAATTCGGTACTGGCAATGGCCATTGAAAAAGCCAAGCAGGCGAATATGCCAAATAACAATATTCAACGTGCTATCGACCGCGTGAGCGATAAAAATGCTGCCGTTATGGAAGAGGCAACCTATGAGGGCTACGGGCCAGGCGGTATCGGTATTATCGTTGAAACGGCAACCGACAATAAGAATCGTACTTACCCCGAAGTTCGTAATGCATTTACAAAAAATGGTGGTTCCATGGCAGAACCTGGCAGCGTGGCGTTTCAGTTTACGCGCAAAGGCGTTATTGACGTAGCGACTACGGGTGAAGATGCGCTGCTGACTATTTTGGATGCCGGCGCCGAAGACGCTATTGAAGAAGACGGCGAGATTATTGTGTATACAGAGCTTAAAGAACTCGCCAAGGTACGCGGGGCATTAATGGAGGCAGGCCTTACGGTAAAATCTGCCGAACTTCAGTACGTACCAAACGCCCAGGTTGAAGTCAGCGACCCGGAGGCTGCACGCAAGGTACTGAAGCTGATGGACGCGGTTGACGATCTTGACGATGTAGTAAATGTGCACACCAACGCCGACATTACTGCCGAAATTGAATAATTTTACACGTATAATTTAATGACTATTTAATAACTTGATGCTTTATTGACAAGCATTTACTTGGCTTGCTATAACTACGTAGCGTAAACCATAAACAAGATATGTAGGTATGCAACGCGGCATTTGTTGGCTAGTAATTTTTATTCTTGGTAGTTCACTTTTACCAGTTCAAGCAGGGGCTACGGATGAGCCTGTGGCTACGCAAGAAAATGTAACGGTAAAAGATACGGGCAAGGAAGGGCAGACACAAGAAGGGGATACGTCCGCTATTGTTTCGGAGCCAAAGAAGGAAGAAATCACCCCTTCCCTAGCCTCTTTGCCTGTGCCGCCCGAGCAACCCATAACCAGTAAAGAAGTTCCGGCGACTCCGGTTGAACGGCCGACCGCACAGTCGCAGCTTCAAGCCGCTCTAGCACCCGAAACGACACCGGCCGCCATTATTACTACGTTTGATGTTAGCTCAACAGTTGAGTTTATAGAACTATACAACCAATCCGAGCAGCCGATGGACATGGCTGGTATGAAATTTCGTGCATTGGCAAGCGACACAGAGCCATGTGAACTTAGCGTTGCAGGCAATGGCTGGTTACTGCCGGGTGAATATCTTACTATTACATCGCCGACTGCCGTAACAAAAGGCACACATGTTTTTTCAGCTGACTGTCCGTTTGTATCAGGCATTACGCGGCTCGAAATGGACTATCAAGGAAGCCGTATTCAGTTTGTTGATGGCATTATAACCAGCGGCAGTTCATGGCTGCGCCACGCGGCAAATGTAAAAACAAATACAGCAACAAAACTAGATTGCGTACATAAGGCCGCTCCGAGCAGTATGAAGCAAACGGGGAATGCGACCGATTATGTACGCTGCCAGGGCGCGGTCGATTTATATGAAGGGAATTTATACAGCCCTCCCGTTTCAAATAACCTGAAAATCGTAGAGATTTTACCAAATGCCCGTAGCTGCATGCCATCAGACACCTCGCTTGATTGTAGTGATTACGTAAAGGTGAAGAATGTCGCTACAGATGACGTTAATCTGGCGGATTTTCGCATTCGTACCGGCGCAAAGTATGCTAATGTGGCGGTCTCTAATTCGTTTAACTGGCATCAGCCAACGTTAAGTCCAGTGGATGATGAGCTAATACTTTCGGCTGGCGGCTATTTTTTACTGAGACTGCGAAACGATGGCCAAGTGATGAGTCTTCCGGCCAGCGAGGGGAATATATGGATAGAAGATTACTACGGCGTCCAAACGTACGATGAAGCATCGTATAGCGGCATGGGCTTGGCGGTTGCAGATGGTAAATCGTGGGCGTATGACGCAAATGATCAAACCTGGAAATTCGGTGTTCCCTCCCCTTCTGGCGATAATACCTACGCAGTACTTGAACCGGGCAAGGGCAGTATAGGCGGTGATTCATCGGCACTTAAACCATGCCGCGATGACCAATATAGAAGCGAGGAAACGAACCGTTGTCGAAGCCTTACGACGGCTGGCACTCTGGCGCCCTGTAAGGAAGGGCAATATCGCAACGAAGAAACCAATAGGTGCCGTTCTGTCGCCATGGCTGCCGCTGCGGTATTAAAACCATGTGCGGATGATCAATTTAGAAACCCCGAAAGCGGCCGCTGTAAAAAGATTGCTAGTAGCGATGATGCTACACTTGTCGATTGTGGTGAGGGCCGCGAGCGTAACCCCGATACAAACCGTTGCCGCAATGTCCTTAGTAGCACCGTGCCGTCAGCCGCTTTTGCCGTTGAGCCGGTTAAAGAAACAGGTAAGGCATTTGTTGGCTGGTGGGCGCTTGGCGGTGTGGGCGTTATGGCACTTGGATACGGCGTATGGGAATGGCGGCGGGAAATACGAACGGGTATTACTAAAATTGGCTCATTCTTTACCTCTGGAAAATAACGTATACTAAAAGTATGAGAATTATTGGTATCGACCCAGGAACGGGAATCTTGGGGTTTGGCGTTGTTGATGTGGTGCGTGGCAAAGCAAAAATGGTAACGGCGGGGGTTATTACTACGCCGGCACATACGCCGCTTGACGTTCGGCTTGAAGAGATTTTTGACGGCCTTACTGAAATTATTGCCGAAACAAAGCCCGAAGTGATGTCGATTGAGAAATTGTTTTTTTCGCAAAATGTCACAACTGCTATGAGCGTCTCGCATGCTCGGGGCGTGGCTATGCTGACTGGCCGCAAAGCGAAAATACCGATTGCCGAATATACCCCGCAGCAAATTAAACAAACCCTGACGGGCTATGGCAAAGCAGATAAAAAACAGGTACAGGAAATGGTACGGATTCAACTGGGGTTAAAAGATGTGCCGCAGCCAGATGATTGCGCCGATGCACTGGCGGCAGCGATTACGCATTCGATGATGAGTAGAGGGCAGCTGTAATTACGTCTAGAAATAACTAACCCGCCGACTTGTGGTCGGCGGGTTAGTCCCGTTCTCGTCAGTTCATTTTGAAGTCTACGTAGCACAACGGCGCGTTGGGCTGTGCGGGTGCCATCACGTCGAAGGTCTGGTCGGTGACGTGCTGGAGTGAGCGGCTGCTCTCGTTGCTGAAGGCTTTCTTGGTAGCTTCGAAGCTGTCGACTGCTTCCTGGGGGGAGTAGAGGTTGTCGAAGCTGCACCAGAAGGCAGACCAGTCGGTGCCGTCCTCGTGTTTGGTGCTGATGCTTGAGACGAACTGCGGTTTCACACCTTTGGGGCCAGTCACGCTCAGTTCGTATGCCGTGGAAGAACTCTTCCAGATGGCTAGAATTTTCGGCTGGTCCTCACTGGTGTATTCCTCGGTGAGAGCCTTCTTGTAGCCGAGCTTGTTGAGCTCGTCCTCGATGTCGATGGAAGGTGTGACGGGGAGGACATCGCCGACATCGCTCGAGATGACCGGGGCGACTGACGTTGAATCGGCTTCAGGGGTGGGAGCACCTGAGGTACACCCGCCCAAGAAGCTTGCCAGCAGGGCTGCCGCAGCGCTGAGGGTGACGATGGTAAACTTCTTCATGGCTGTTTTCACCTCGTGTAGAAGGAAAAAAGACAGGACTAATTTAATTATATCATATATATTAATAATAGTCAATATACTCGAATGAAATGACGCCTTGTCAGTGTCAATAATGTACAAATTTGATATACTATTTGCACATGGCTCGTCAAGGAACCTATACACGAAAAGTGGGCAAGATACGCCAAACCAAGCGCACAAGTCGGCGCTTTTGGCGATGGTTTAAGGGACTCTCAAAAACGAAGAAAACGCTGCTTATTGCTGGTCCCCTGCTTGTTTTTTTGATTATCACTCCCCTTGCGACCTACCTTTATTATTACAATGATATTGCCGACCAAGAACGGTTAATGAACCGAAACAATACAGGTATAGTGCTTACCGACAAAAACGGTGAAACTATTTATAATACCGGTCGGGCTCAGCACCGCGAAATGGTGCCGCTAAGCGGTATTTCGGATGAACTGGAGCGCGCGGTAGTTGCCTCGGAGGACAAGGATTTTTATAAGCACGATGGCTTTTCGGTAACGGGTATTTTCAGGTCGTTATTCAACAATGTCTCATCGGGCAGCATTACCGGCGGCGGCTCGACCATTACCCAGCAACTGGCAAAAAACACTTTGCTTACCGAGCAGCAAACGATATTGCGTAAGTACCAGGAATTGGCGATATCTGTTGCGATTGAACAGCGCTATTCGAAGGATCAGATTCTTGATATGTATCTGAACTCGGCGTATTTTGGCGGCAACGTGTTTGGCGTTGAAGAGGCGGCAAAGTTTTACTTTAATAAATCACCACAAGACTTAAACCTGGCGCAGAGCTCAATGCTGATTGGTATTTTACCGGCACCAAATGCGTATTCGCCAACCCTTGGTAATATAGAATACGCCAAGGAGCGACAGGCAACAGTGCTTTCGCGCATGGTGACTAACGGCTATATTACCGAGGCGCAAAAAACCGCGGCGATAGGCGAGATACTGGCGTATGAACCGGTAAAAGATGCCTCGACCAATAGCGATGCACCGCACTTTGCTGAAATGGTATTAAATGAACTGTACGATAAGTACGGCGAGGAAAAGGTAAAGCGTTCTGGTTACCAGGTGAAGACAACGCTCGATTTGGGCTTGCAGAAGCAACTGATGGCTAATATTGCCAGTAATATGCCTTATATTCAGCGTAACGGCGGCTCTAATGCAAGCGGTGTGGCGATTGATCCGACAACTGGTGAAGTTCGTGCCTTGGTGGGAAGTGCTGATTGGAACAACCCCGATTGGGGTAAGGTAAACATGGTTACCACTGCTCGCCAGCCAGGCTCCAGCTTTAAGCCGATATACTACAGTGAAGCCTTAGCGAAAGGGGTTATTACCCCCGCGACAATTCTTGCAGACGTTGCCACCGATTTTAACGGATATAAGCCGCAAAACGCCAGCCGAACCTTTAGCGGTGACATATCGGTGCGTAACGCCCTTAGTCGTTCACTTAATATTCCAGCGGTAAAAGTCATGCAAAAACTGGGTATTTCAAGTGCAGTTGAAGCGGCAAACCGCATGGGAATAGATACAATTGATGCAAATAAAAATTACGGCCTGTCGTTGGCACTTGGCTCGGCCGAGGCGAAGCTTTTGCAGATGACCAATGCCTACGCGGCATTTGCCGACCAAGGTCGTCAGTATAACACCACTACGATCGAACAGGTGAACGATAAATACAATTCGACCATTTTCAGGTCGGAGCGTAAGGGCAAAGAGGTAATAAGCCCTGATGGTGCTTTCTTGATTTCGAGTATTCTTTCGGATAACAATGCTCGGGCACCGATTTTTGGCTCGTCACTGACAGTTGCCGGTAAGACAGCCGCAGTTAAAACAGGAACCACCGATGAGCAACGTGACGCCTGGACGATTGGGTACACTCCACAGCTAGCAGTTGGCGTATGGGTAGGCAATAACAATAACGCTACCATGCTTAACGGTGGATCAGGCATGGCCGGACCTATTTGGACGAAGACAATGAAGCAGGCGCTTGCAAATGTTCCAAATACACCGTTTGCGATACCTTCTGGCGTCATTCAAAAACCGGTTTGTTATAGTAATGGCGGACTTTCAAGTAGCAGTGGTAACGGCACGTATAACGAATATTTCCTTTCCTCGGCCCTTCCATCGGCTACATGCTCGCCAAAGCAAGAAACTAAAACCGAAGACAAGAAGACTGACGAGAGTAACACGACTGACACGCCAACCGACACCTCATCTGGTTCTGGAACCGGTAGCGGTGGTACAACGGGAAATGGTACGGGCGGCTCAACGGGCACCGGTAATTCAGGCGGCACCACAACACCCGGTACTGGCACCGGAGGGACGGGTACTGGAGGCGGCGGCACGACTATTCCACCTGTACCGCCAATTACAACACCATAGCGCACTGTAATGTGTCATACTATAAAGCATGATTGCACATGTATCTGGAACCGTTGCAGAAAAATTTAACTCGTCTATTATTGTTGATGTTCATGGAATTGGCTACGAAGTTGCCGTGGCGCTGGGAGATTTTGAGCGTGCGCTTTTAAACGAGCCGGTGAAGTTTCATACCTATCATCATATTCGCGAGCAATCGCAGGAATTATTTGGCTTTACCAGCCTGAGCGCCAAGAAGTTATTTGAAATGCTTATCACTGTACAAGGGGTGGGGCCAAAAGCTGCTCTTTCTATTTTGAGCCTTGGCGACAGCGAAGTGGTACGAAACGCCATTGCAAACGGCGATAGTGCTTTTATCACCAAAGCTACTGGCGTAGGCAAGCGAATTGCTGAACGCGTGGTCGTTGATCTGACCGATAAAGTAGGACTGGCCATTCGCAGCGATGTAAATGTGACAGGTGTTTCTAGCGCTATTAGTTATAGCGATGAAGCCCTAGAAGCTCTGATGGCGCTTGGCTACACGCTAAACGATGCAACGCGTGCGCTTGAAGGTGTGCCGATGGATCTTTCGACTGCCGACCGAGTAACGCAAGCTCTAAAGGGCTAAGCGGGCGAATTTGTGAGCTGCGGCTTAGCGTGATCTAAAAGGGTGCGAAAATGCCCTTTTACCATTGAGCCAATAAGAATATGCTGACTTTTTGTAAGGGAATAGTCGGTTATTTTTAGCTTACCAAGAAGTTGCTGGAGGTCAGGAAGGTCTAGTTCGGGCAGTTTCACCGAGTGAAATTGCGGTAAATGCCCCACAATAAGGCCTTTTACAAACGGGCTGATGTCATTTGCAAAATGGGGTGCGCCGGTCATAAGAACAGGACGTTTTTTGGTCATGGCGTACAAAATCTGCAGGCCAATTTCGTTATCGATTGCGTCATCGTTATAAATAATATGAAATGCCGAGTGAGCGATTGATTCATAAAAATCGATCTCCTCGTTATAGTGTTGCCACGCCGACTGCACAGTGGAATTATAAAAAAATGACTCATCCGACAAGGGCTGAGTCACGAGAATTCCAATATGAGTAAGCATGCTAATGAGACTGCTAAGCGCCTCGTTATCTGGACGAATGTTGCCGCTGATCTGGGTGGCTACGTTCATGCTTGGCTCCGTTTAGGTTGTATATGTATATTATACACCTATTTTAAATAAACATATAATATGTGTAGAGCTTATCGTTGGCAGAAGGAGTGACATGTTGTATTATAGCGGCAGTAACTAATAAGGAGGATCGCGATGTTAGCAAAAAAGTTTACAAGCAGAGCATCACAGCAGCTTCAGTCTTACTAGTGGTATAATATTCCTGATTGGAGTTCGTTTTGCCTGATAAGATCAACGATGTATTACGAAAAACACTTGTTTATAACACGAAAGAAACAAGTGTTTTTCTAATAGGCTCAACTAGCTCTATGGGTAGTATGTTGTTTAATGCTAAATTGAGCGATACTGACCTATTAATTATTTCCAATTGTCGTAGCATTGGTGATTATGTGGAAAGTTATCGCCAAGCACTCTCTGTGAGTAGCGCATTGAATGAGGGACTCTTCGGGTCTGTTGACGTATTTCCCTTGACGGAGCATATAGTCTCTCGATATTTTTCATGCCTTTCGGTTCTTGCTGGTAGTACTAGCTTGAACAATCACGAGCCACTCTTTGGACGTAACATGGAAAGTTCGATGTCGCATAAAGAGATGCCAAGTGCCTTGTTTCGAAAAAAGCTTTATTGCGCCGAAGCATTACGGCTAAGTCGTAAGTCTCAAGAAATGTTACCTATGGCAGATACGGCCAGAACTCGCCAAGTGATCAAAGAAGTAACTCGAGCATTAAAAGTTTTTATTTGTGCTGTTGTCCCCCTGGCAGAATTGGAGTCTACAGAAGAAAAATTATTTTCTATTAAAGATCTAAGGACTCTAAAGACAATGGTAGATGATGTTATCGCGGAACCTGTGCCAATCGGTCCAGCTCTTGCTGTGGCACTGGAAGTCGATAAAATTGCTGATTGGTCGCAGTGGATGGTAGATCAAGTAGAGCTATCATACTGGTTTGCAGAAGTAGAATCCTACGTCTTGATTAGTGAAGTAAAAGAGAGAAAATTTTTCGAAAGTATTGTGCAGGTACGAAATATGCTCCTGCCCGAAATGAGGAACATCTTTTTTGAAAAGGATGCTGATATTAGGAGTGAAGTAATCGGTAGGTATGCAGATGAAGCTGCTGCAACGATTGCTCAATTAGGGCTATTGGGCGTTCCGGAGCTTCTCGACTTCACAACTGATAATACACCGCAAATCATACAGCAAAGCTATGAGATTCTCGTTGAGCACTTGCAAGAGAGAGGTTCGGGCTTTAGGTGTCTTGCCGCCGCTGTTATATTGCTGGAATTTTCACTTCAGTGTGCTATTGACAGAGATATGTACTTAAATCAATAAATATGGTAAACTAGGGTTATGTTAGTACATCTTATAGCCCCTGTGGACGGCTTAAAAGAAAATATAGACAGTCTTAGACTTATCGTAAAGACTGTTAAAGAGAATGGTCACGATTTGGCGAGAGATTGGCTCGAGATAGCATACGAAGAAGAGATGAGCAAGACGACTAGTAGTAGTGAGTCTGTTTGGCAAGAAATTATTCAGAGTAACCTTGAAGCGATAGCAAAAGCAGATGTACTCATTGCTGATATAACCTATGACAATACGGCTATAGGGTATCAAATTGCAACAGCCATCCACCAGAAGAAACCCGTCCTCTTGACGCTACGAAAAGGCAGAGAAGTTTCTCCGTTTACATGGAATATACCTTCAACGTTTCTTAAGAAGGTTGAGTATACACCCGAGAACGTTGGCGAAGAGATTATGCCGTTCTTAAAAGAAAATGATATCACTACAAAAGACATGCGCTTTAATTTCTTTATTGATCGTCAGATATATAACTATCTTCGTTGGGCTGCATTTAAAACGGGCAAAACAAAAGCCGAAATTCTTCGTGAGCTCGTACAACGTGAAATTAACGACAAAGAGATTTAATTTTTCAATATTTTTGCTGAAAAATAAACAACGTTTCACAATATTTAAACACTACTGTTATACTGTAGACAATGAATAGGGACAAAATATGGCAGTAGAGCGCATTGTTGATACGAGCACGCACGATGATGATTCGGATGAGCAGCAGATTGAAGTGAGTCTGCGTCCTCAGAATTTTGCTGAATATATTGGCCAGGAACGGCTGAAAAAGAACCTGAAGCTGGCGATTGATGCGGCAAAGAAGCGCAGCGAGCCTATTGACCACGTGCTTTTATACGGGCCTCCGGGGCTGGGTAAAACCACCATGGCTACGGTTATTGCCAACGAAATGGGCACGAATATTCGTATTACGGCCGGCCCGGCAATTGAACGTGCTGGAGACCTAGCCAGTATTCTTACCAACCTTACTGATGGTGACATTTTGTTTATTGATGAGATTCACCGTCTTAGCCGTACCGTTGAAGAAGTGCTGTATAGCGCCATGGAAGATTTTAAGCTTGATATTGTGATTGGCAAAGGCCCGGCCGCTCGCAGTGTGCGCCTGGACTTGCCTAAATTTACAGTTATTGGGGCCACGACCCGAACGGGCGCATTAGCCGCACCGCTTCGCGATCGCTTCGGGCATATTTATCGTCACGAATTTTACACGCCCGATGAGATTGGCAAAATTATCGCCCGCTCGGCCAACATTTTAGAAAGCAAAATTCACCCTGATGCTGCGGCCAGCCTTTCGACCCGCGCTAGGCTCACGCCACGAATCGCCAATCGGCTTTTAAAGCGAGTCCGCGACTACGCCGATGTTAACGGTGATGGAATTATAGATACCATAACAACTTCAAAGGCACTTGCCATGATGGAGATCGATGAACTGGGGCTTGACCCGGCCGATCGCCAGCTGCTTACTAGTATGATAGATAATTATGGTTCTAACCCGGTGGGTCTTAACACTATCGCGGCCCTGACTGGCGATGAAGCTACAACGATTGAAGATTTTTACGAGCCGTATTTACTGCAACTTGGCTTTATTGAACGAACTCCACGGGGCCGGCGGGTAACGGCAAAAGCATATAAACACCTTGGCAAAAGCATGCCGGAAAACCAGTAGAAATTGGTATACTATAAGAATATGGACGAAAAAACACCGCCGCCAATTCCACCAACACAACCTCAAGATACATCTCAGCCTGTTGCCTATGATAAGGACGGCCAGCCCCTTTATGCGGCACCTCCTACGCATTTACAGAATACTTCGCAATCAGCACCGCAGTTTGTGCATCTTAGCCGGGCGGTTGAGCCGGTTGAGCAGGCACTATCGCCAGAAACAAAGGCTCGCCACGAGCAATCGCTTCGCGACTATCCTTTTTTAAACCTTAGTGAAGCCGAGTTTATTATTAGCGCCGTTCGCCGCCACCCAATAGGGTTGGTGCTTCCGGTAGGTATTACGATCTTCCTTGTAGCCTTGATCGCCTCGTTTATGATTAATTTTTCGCTGGCAATGGAGTTTTTTGGTGTGGTAGACCCGGTACCCTCTGGGCCGGTGATGCTGGCGGGCAGCTTACTGATTTTACTGTTTCTTATTGGAGGTTACATTGCCGTATGGGTGTATATTAGCAATACATTCTTTCTTACCAACGAAAGTGTTATTCAGGAAATTCAAAAAAGCTTGTTTTCACGGCTTGAACAGACGGTGAGTCTGGTGAATATTGAAGACGCCAGCTTTACGCAAAATGGTATTATTCAAAACCTATTTAATTATGGGTCGATTCGCTTGAGTACCGAGGGAGACGAAACTACGTACCGGTTTGATTATGTGAGTGACCCAAAACAGCAGATTGCTACGCTTAATAATGCGGTTGAGGCATTTAAAAACGGCCGCCCGATACTTAACGACTAGCGAGTAACTATTTATTGCGATTGGTTTTAGTGTAGGCGGCTTCTTTTTCAAGATCGGCGCTTAGCTTGTAGCTTCGACACTGGTTGTTGGTGCAGTTCATGCTGGTGTAGTGATACTGTGAGCCCGACTCGTTCATTTTTACATCGTTTGGATCGGTGAACAGGGCAGGGTCCATGGCGCGCAGGGTTTTACTGTCTATTTTTGAGGGGTAATAGCCATTTTTTTCGTAGAATACTTCTTCGAGGTTGTAGTACATGGCGTTAATAGCGGTTTTTCGCTGATTATCGTTTTGTGTACCAATAAGGTTATTTCGTTGTATTAGTAACAACAGTGCAGCTGTACCAACAAACACGATTGCTACGATAATTTCTATGACGGTAAATCCTTGAGATCGTTTCATTTCCTCTATTATAGCAAATTATGCGCTTGCCACGTATAATAGAAAGAGATAAAGAGAGGGAATTTATGGCTAAAAAGACTGAAAAACCAGAAATGGCTGAAAAAGCTACTAATAACGAAGGCAAATTAAAGGCCCTTGGGCTTGCGATGGATCAAATTACCAAGCAATTTGGTGACGGATCGATCATGAAACTTGGCGATGCGCATAAAGTAGACGTTGAATTGATATCATCGGGCTCACTCAGCGTTGACCTGGCACTTGGCGGCGGCTATCCAAAAGGCCGAATTATTGAAATTTATGGTCCGGAATCAAGTGGTAAGACAACGCTGACACTTCATGCGATTGCTGAAGTACAACGAATGGGCGGCACAGCGGCGTTTATTGACGCCGAACACGCGCTTGACCCGGCGTATGCGAAGCGTCTAGGCGTTGATACTAACAACTTGCTTGTATCGCAGCCGGACAACGGCGAACAGGCACTTGAAATCGCTGAGACGCTGGTACGCTCTAACGCAGTTGACCTTGTTGTTGTTGACTCGGTAGCGGCATTGGTACCACAGGCTGAAATTGACGGCGAAATGGGCGATAGCCACATGGGTCTTCAGGCACGCTTGATGAGCCAGGCACTGCGTAAGCTTACGGGTATTATTAACCGAAGTAAGACAACCGTCATCTTCATTAACCAGATTCGTATGAAGATTGGTGTGATGTTTGGTAACCCCGAAACGACTACCGGTGGTAACGCATTGAAGTTTTATGCTTCAGTACGTATCGATATTCGCCGAACCGGCCAAATTAAAGATGGCGAAGAAATTAAGGGTAACCGCACCAAGGTGAAAGTGGTTAAAAACAAGGTGGCTCCGCCATTTAGAATTGCCGAATTCGACATTATGTACAATGAAGGTATTTCTAAAACAGGTGACGTACTGGATCTTGCTGTGCAGCATGCAATTGTGGGAAAAGCCGGGGCTTGGTTTGACTATAAAGAGGCTAAAATTGGCCAGGGCCGCGAAGCAACCAAGAAGTATTTGAAAGAAAATCCTGAAGTGCTCGCTGAAATTGAACAGAAGGTACGCGAAAAAGTAGCTGAGCACGAACAAGAAGCGTAGCCGTAGCGAGATTTGAGTAGGGGATTGCCCTGAGGCACGCGCGTTCTCTACTTTATCTTTGCCGCCAGCCGCTCTAACCTGTTTGGGTCGTCTACACGCGACCCCCAGGTTATTAAAACTATAACTCGTAATGAGTTTATACTAAGATTATGATAATTACTGGTATTACTGCCCAGCAAAAAGACAAAAACCGTATTAATGTGATGGTTGACGGTAAGTACCGGTTCAGTCTGGATATTTTTCAGTATGCGGATCTTTCGATAAAAGTAGGCAATGAATACACTGAAGAAGAATTGATTGAGCTTGAAACGGAAAGTCAGTTTGGCAAGGTATATGCCCGCGCGCTTGAATATTGCCTTATGCGGCCGCACAGCGCAAAGGAAATGCGTGATTATTTATACCGTAAAACGCGCGATTCGAGGACAAAGACGGGCGAGGTGAAAAAAGGCGTAGCACCAGAGATTACAGCACGGGTATTTAGCCGGTTGGTGGAACGGGGCTATATTGATGATGAAAAATTTACGCAACATTGGGTAGAGAACCGTAGTGTCACAAAAGGGGTAAGTAAACGCAAGCTCACCGCTGAGCTACGAGCAAAGGGAGTCGACCTGGCAATTATTGAGCGCATTATTGCCGACTCGGTGCGATCGGATGATAATGAACTTCAGAAAATAATTGCTAAAAAACAAAGTCGCTACCCCGACACGCAAAAATTTATGCAATACCTGGCCCGGCAGGGGTTCTCGTATGATGATATTAAGAGTGCACTAAGCAGCGATACATTTGACGACTAGTTTTGGTCACGATGTTCGGCTTGTGGCCCGGCGCTTTTACGAAACGGATTAACATAAGCACCTCGCATTGCTTGCATGACCGGTTCTGCCGGCTTTCTTTCTGAATGGACAATAATGGCTTTGTCGTTAATTTCTGTAATTTGAGTGCGGTGAATAAGCAGTTGTGTATCGTTAAGGCTTTTGAGGAGTGGACGCCGCACGGCAAGCTGTTGAACGACAAAACTACCCGTGTCGATAACGTAGTCCTCGACCTTTCCTAGCTTTCGTTTTTTCTCATCGATAACCGGCATATCATCGAGTTCGAAGTGGAGTTTGTAGATTTCGCCCAGTTTAATGACATCGTCCGGGGATACAAACTCATCGCTTGAGTCAACGATAACGCCAATGTCACTAAATTCACGGACATCGGCAATACGAAGCAGCGATGGGGTAACGTCAAGAAGCGGACCGGTTATTTCGTAGGCCAGGATTTTGAGTGTACTCGGGTCGATAATAGCGCGGCTTATGCGGGCTAGCTCGCCGCCTGTCTGTAAACCCATAACGGGCGCATCTATCAGTCGAGATCCGGGGATTAGCATACTTTTAGTATAAACGTTTTCTTTGTACTACTCAACAAAAGGATTAGTTCGCCCGCTGGGAAGTACGGCTGAGTTGTCATTTTGGTCGCGTGTTTTGAGCTCCTCTATTCGCTTCATGGTAGCTTTATCGAAACTGGTATTATTGGTGTTTGAGGTGTAACCATCGCTTTCGCTTGAGCGTATGATCACGCCATTGAGAATAAATATTACTATCGCAGTACCACCGACAACAACAATAACAAATAAAACAACATGAAATCGTTGAAGGAACTTTACGAACGCTTTTTTGATTGATGTAAGAGATATGCTGCTGTTTTTCATAAGTAGTGTTCCTAACGGATGTAGACCTCAAGTGTTAATACTTCGCTCGACACTCCACCGGTGGCGTCTTTGGACAAACTGACCTTTGACAGCTGCATTTTAGTCAGGTTTTGTTCGATCGACTTAATGAAACGAATCATATTGTTGTAGACGACAGGATTTTTCAGAGTTATAGAGACGGAGGTAGACTTTACGCCGTTAATACCTGGAGCCACGGGAGCGGTTGGGCTTGTCGACTTGGGCATCGTTGCGGCTGACGGTGCGGCACCAGAGGAGAAATCGATGTTTGTAATGGCTATGCCTGATTTTGCCGCGTAATCATTGAGGTCGTTAATAATTTGGTTTTGATATTGATAGCTTTTACTTTCGGCGACAATACTGCTGGCACGATCGACCACGTCTTTTTGATCGGCGAGTTCTTTTTGGACTTTTTGAAGCGTTTGAATATTACTCTGGCTGGCGCTGGCATCGACAACGGTATGATTTACATCGGTGGCGAACTCCTTAAGACGTTCGTTGGTAAACCAGAAGAGTGCAGAGCCAATGAGGGTCAGGATAAATAGCGATATGAAAAAGATGATACGAAGACCAGAAGCGGTAAGAGGGTGTTTTTTCATTTTGCCGCATCCTTTTTAATAGTGACGTTGAGGTTAATAGCAACAGGGTATCCGTTACCTGGACTTGCTTCAGCTGTAGTGATGCTTTGGAAGTGAACGTTCATGAACAGTGGTGATGCCTGAAAGGCATCTTTTAACGCCAGGGCTCGGTCATAATTTTTTGCCTGGGCGGTAAGGGTAGTTTCGGTACCGAAGGTTTGGGCATCAAGGCTAAGACCGGTAAGTATGACACCGCTTGGAAGTATTTGAGCGATACCGATAATGACTTTGCTGTAGGTTACCTCGTGATCAAGGATTTGCTTGGCGGTTGCAAGGTTGGACCTGAACTCCTCTGCCTGAGTAGCGGTAGCTGAATACGCGCTCACCTTTACTTTATTTTCACTGATTGTTTGCTCTGCATTTGCCTTGGCGCTTGTGAGGTAAAAGTAGGTTATTCCTGTTGCGATACCCAAAAAAGCAATTGCACCGAGCAGGAAGACGTTATAACGAAGCAGGAGCAGGTTTATCCGGGCGGCGCGCAACTGGTGCTTTTCTTCGGGGGGGAGTAAATTAATCATTACCATAGCTCCTTTTGGCCGACACTGGCAAGACCGGCAACGGTAATATAGCGCGGACGAAACTGCTTGCTTGGCTGTGGCAGTTTACCAAAGTCGAGCTTTTGCCAGGGGCTGGCTACGCGCGCGGCCATAACAAGTTCGTTGGTAAAGTAGTCGCCAATTCCCGGTACGTTACTGCCGCCGCCAACGACAAGTACCTGTTCGATTTTACGGTCATCGTTAAGCCGTTCGTTGTAGTAACGAATAACCTTGCGCGTTTCAGCAAGTATTCGCTGTAAACTTGGCTGCAGCGCGCCGATGATTTTTGTCTGGCGCGATCCGGCACTCAGGCCGTTTAGCACCTTGAGCTGATGGGCATTCTCAAGGGTAACACCGAGTTTTTTTGCGATATCGAGGGTGAACGTATTGCCGCCAATACCAAGGCCGCCGTTGACACGGATTGCTCCGCGGTCGAGAACGGCGATATCGGTGCTGGCGGGGCCAATATCTACAATAAGCGTGGGAAGGTGTCCTTCTTCGGTAGACTCGAGTACGCGAGCAACGGAGTTGATACTTGGCTCGATCATGATAGGGCGAAGATCGGCTGATTTTACAGCGGTCATGCACCTATCTACCAGTGTTTTTGGTACGGCTGACATAATAACGGTCAGCTGTTCTTTTGATCGCTCGATAATTTCAAAATCAACGTACAGCGAGGCGATTGGTACGGGAATATATTGGTCGACCTCTATTTCTACGGCATCGGCAAGGGTAGATTCGGCTTTAGTTGAGACGCCGAAGGTGCGCGAGAAAGTTCGGCTGGTAGGAATGCCAAGTACAACGTGCGAGCTTGGCAGCTCGCCGATGAGTTTTTCCTTTAAAAGGAGCGAGATGTTTTTCGTAAGATAAGGGTCGTCACTTTCAAGGGATTTTTGTACTTTCGAAGGATCAAGATCGATCGATCCATACCCGAGCACGAGCCATTTTTTTGGGTCAATAGCCATCACCTTGATACCAGTCAGGCTGATATCAAGTCCGATAATTGGCTTGTCGTGATAGAATAATTTTGCCATTGATGCCCACTAAATAGTTTACTATTAGTATAGCATGAGCATCTTGTTTTTAAACCGTTAGCCCTTGATATTTTGCGCCAGGCCGGCGATTGGACTCATAACGCTGGCAGCGATAAGACCGACCATACTGCCCATGATAACGATCATGACCGGCTCGATAATAGCACTGAGCCCATCAATGGCCACATCGACTTCTTCTTCGTAAAAATCGGCTACTTTTACCAGTACAGTGTCGGTTTGTCCCGTTTCTTCTCCTACCGAAAGCATTTGAGAAACGATTGCGGGGAAAAGCGGGTTTTTTTCGATGACCGAAGAAAGCGTTGCACCTTCTTTAACGGCCTCTGCCGCATCGGTAAGCGCTTTTTCGTATACAACGTTACCCACGGCGCGCGATGTAACAGTAAGCGCCTCTAGTACGGCTACCCCGGCACCCATAAGCGCCGAGAAGGTACGGGCAAAACGGGCAACAGCCACCTTCATGACTATAGTTTTAATACCGGGTATTTTAAGGACCAGATGGTGGAACTGCGACTTCCCTTTCGGCGTTTTAATATAACGCAGTAAAAAAACTACTCCGGCAACGGTACCAGGTAGCACTATGAACCAATAACTGGTCATAAAGCCGCTAATGGCAAGCATGGCAAGGGTAATGTCGGGTAGCTTGGCTTCGGGGCCGCCAAGATCGGTAAGAATAGTGCCGATCTGGGGAATAACAAAAAGCATGAGGCCGAAAAAGGCAATGACGGTAATACCGACCAGTACCATTGGATAGGTCATGGCGCTTTTTACCTTTTTGCGAATAGTAGCGTTTTTCTCTTGTTGCCCGGCGAGACGCTTAAGGATTTCATCGAGGATACCGGCTGCTTCACCAGCGCGGACCATGTTGACGTACACATCGCTGAATGTATTGGGGTATTTTGCAAGTGCATCGGCCAGTGGTGAGCCTCCTTCCACGTCTTTAATAATAGTGCCCAGTACTTTTTTGAGCAGTGGACTGTCACTGTGACCTTCAAGCGAGGTGAGCGCTCGAAGAAGAGGTACGCCTGCACCAACCATGGCGCTGAGTTCACGGGTAAAAATAACCAAATCATCCGACTTTACCTTGTTTGCTCCGAAGATATTGTCGAGGCTGAGTTTGCTTTTTGTTTGAGCTAGTTTAATGCTGACAGGATGCAGCCCTTGGTTGCTGAGGGCAGCTATTACTGCTGTTCTGTCGGTGGCGTCAATAGAGCCGCTGATTGTTTTGTTGTGCCCATTGGTGGCGCTGTAGGAAAAACGTGTCATTGACTATTCTTTCGTGACTCGGATTACTTCTTCAATAGTGGTGTTGCCTCGAAATGCCTTAATGAGCCCATCGGTTTGCATGGTAACCATTCCTTCGGAAATGGCCTGGTCTTGTATTTGATTGCTGGTGGCGCTGCCAATAATGAGCTTTTGAATGGGAATGGTGCTGCCAAGTACTTCGTAGATACCAATGCGACCTTTGTAGCCAGTATGGCTGCACTCTTCGCAGCCATCGGGTGAGGCACGCCAAAGGGAAGTGATAGTCGTTTCACTCGTACCCAAGGGGGCACCCTCGCCAATTTTTTCTTTTAACGCTTCTTGTTCAAGCGCATGAACATGGGTGAAGTCTTGGTCTGCGCGCAGGTTGAACAGGTGAACGATGGCATTGACCTCTTCTTTTTGCGGCGTGTAGCTTTGGCGACAGTTCGTGCACAGTCTTCGTACGAGGCGTTGGCCCACAATAGCCTTTACGGTGCTGGCAATAAGGAATGGCTCGATATTCATATCGAGTAGACGTGGTAGTGAAGTCGCGGCATTGTTGGTGTGGAGCGTACTAAAGACCAGGTGGCCGGTAAGTGCTGCCTGAATGGCCAAGTTGGCCGTCTCGCTGTCACGAACCTCACCAACCATGATAATGTTTGGGTCCTGGCGTAAAAGTGCGCGCAGGCCGCTGGCGAATGTCATGCCAGCCTTGGAGTTGGTTTGGGTTTGATTAACGCCGGGAATTTTATATTCTACCGGGTCCTCTACTGTTGATATATTTACATCGGCAGTGTTGAGCATGGTCAGAATACTGAACAAGCTGGTAGACTTACCCGAACCCGTTGGCCCGGTAATAAGAATCATGCCGTTTGGATCGTGCAACGCCTGGGAGATAACCTCGAGCGAGTGTCCCCAGTAGCCGAGGTCTTTAAGTGTAACGGCTTGGTTTGATTCATCGAGAATACGCATGACTACTTTTTCACCGTCAACGACTGGCAGGGTGCTGACACGAAGAGCATATTGTTTGCCGGCTACTTTTATTTTGAAACGGCCGTCTTGCGGGACGCGGCGTTCATCGATTTTCAGGTTGGACAGAATTTTAATACGGCTAATGAGTGCATTAACAACGTTGCGGGGCAAACGGTTGACCTCTTTTAGAACGCCATCAATACGGTAGCGTACCTGTACGTAGTCTTCGCGCGGTTCAATGTGAACATCGCTGGCATTTGAGCGAATAGCATATTCAAGCAAAAGGTTGACCGTCTGGGCAATCGGCGAATCCTCAGAGACGTCAGCTTCGGTAATGGCCTGGCCATCGCCGTTATCTTCACGCTGGACATCAATAACCTGGTTGAGTTCTTGGTTGACATCCCCGCGATAATTTTCAAGGCACGAAAGAATATTGTTGCGCGTGGCAATGTAGAGTTTGATATTTTCGCCAATTTGCTTCTGAATAAAGTTAACTGCCTGGACATCATCGGGGTCATCCATGGCAAGATGCATTGTGCCGTCTTCGTCAATTTTAAACAGCACGGCGTTATACTGCCTTGCAATACGTTCGGGGATTTTGTTCAGTGTGTCGTGAGGAATATCACGGGGGTCGATTTCGACAAAAGGAATTTGTGCGTAGTCGGCAAAGGCTTTAACGAGGTCTTTTTCGCTGATGATGCCATTTTGAATAACAAGTGCCTGAAGCGGGCGCCTTGAACGCGCACCCTCTGCTTTAAGGGTACCGACTTGCTCCTTTGTAGCCACACCACTGCGCTCGAGCAACTTTTCGATGGTAACATCTGAAATACGCATACTGCTTGTGCTTAATTATACGCGCCAAGCAGTGAAAATACTACCGCTACTGCGCCGTTGCATTTTCGAGTTCAAGGACATTCGATGAAAAAGTAAAACAATTGCGACCGGGTTGAGAGGCATAGAACATTTCAGCGTAGGCGTAACCGTCTGACTGAGACTGTGAGGTGTCACGAGGGTAAGAATCGGCCTTACGGGATGTTTTAAAATCTCCGCACACTTCATATGTGGTGTTGCTTTTCTTCGAATAACTAATTGTCTGATTGACCACAACGTCACTGGCATTGGTAGGAAGTCTTTTGTTGCTCATGGTGTAGTCGTAGGCTTTACGGACACTGGCAGCCAGGTCTTCGCGTGTTTGCGCGTCTTGCTTGGCGGGGCCAATTTGCAGCACCGATAGCACGAACAGAATGCCAAAGAGTATGAAAAGGATTGGCAAATAAAGATAATTAATTACCCGGGACAGCCTGGCAATGGATATAGAAGAGAATGCAGCAAAACAATAATTAGTAACGACAATGAGGTTAAGTGCCAAAATAAGCCCGGCGCTTAAAATAACGCTGGAATCACCATTAGTAATAAAGTTAATGACCACCGTAATGGCAGCAATCATGGCGCCAATGCTATGAATACAAATGGTAATAATTGACCAGACTTTACCCGGCACAAGCCCGGGCACTTTTTTGGCTTTACGAAGGTAGACAATAAATAGTGCTGAGTAAGGAATGAACGTAACAATAGTAACGGCAATCATAGCGGCAAGTACATCGACAGATACATTAATACCAGAAAGTGACGACACGACTCCGGCAATTGTTATCGTTGAAGAGCCGGTGAAAAACCATAGTAGTATGTGATGGAGCGCAGCCATAAGCGGGCTAAGTGAGGGCCGTTGAGCGTGATTTACCACAGGAACAGAAGCAGCAGGGCTGTTGGTGCTTGGTGGTGCTGTCAGGCCGGCCAATCCCGTATCAATAGCCGCATTACTCCAGCCTTGATCGGCTAGGGCGCTGCGGATTGTTTCGTCTTCCAGCCCTTTGTCGCGGGCTTCTTTTATGAAGTTTCCAATATCTGCCATGATTCCCCCTATTTTACTATTAAAAAGTATAGCATAGGGGGTTGATGATATAATATACTCCTGATGATTATAGAGGTACGCAGCGAAGCTGACATGAAGACACTTGGCGCCACACTTGGCAGCTTTTTAAAGGGCGGCGATATCATTGAGCTCGTTGGCGATGTAGGGGCAGGTAAAACAACCCTAACAAAAGGGATCGCCACGGGTATGGGTGTTGACGAAGACGTGCAAAGCCCCAGCTTTACGATTAGCCGGCTGTATGAGGCGGAGCGTGGACTGCAACTGGCACACTACGATTTTTATCGGTTGCACGATGCGGGAATTATGGCCGATGAGCTGCATGAAACACTTCATGACCAAAATACAGTGACAATCATTGAATGGGCAGAAATCGTTGCCGGCGTGCTTCCAGCCGATAATTTAAAGATTACCATTACATCACCAGAAGAGACGGTACGCCGCCTTGAACTTGTTGCCGGCGGCAAAAGAAGCCAGGTATTATTAGGAGCGCTAAAATGATTTTATTACTTGATACCTCAACGCCTGTGTGTAAGCTGACGTTTATTGATGGCGACTGGCGCTACGACAGCCAATGGCAGGCCGATCGCCAACTTGCCAAAGGATTGCTGGGCTATTTGCACGAACAACTAGAAAAAAATAGAAAGACTTGGACGGATATTTCGGGCATTGGCGCATTTAGAGGCCCAGGCAGTTTTACGGGCCTTCGTATCGGGATGACGGTGCTTAATACCATTGCAGCGAGTGAAAATATTCCTATTGCTGGCGGACTAAACGATACGTGGCAGCAAGAGGCACTCGATGCATTGCTGGCGGGCATTGATGAAAAAATAGTCCTCCCGTTTTATGGCGGCGATGCTCATATTACGAAACCTCGCAAATAGCTTGCCGTTATAACGTAAAAAGCGCTACAATAAAATAAGTCTACAAGTAGACTTTGATGAAACTTTTTGAAATTTCCAGGGTAGCTCTCTTTTTGCTTATAACAGATATGGTTCAGGTATTTATTATAGGGCTGCCTTTTTGGAGAAAGGAATAACAATGATAGAGGGATTAATTGCCGCAGTACTTGGGGTAGTTTTTGGCGTGGGCGGGACTTTCGTATATGAAAAACAGCGTCTCACCGCGGGAAAAAACAAAGCCGAGAAAGAAATTGTCGCAGCGAAAAACAAGGCGGGCGACATTGTCTTAAAGGCAAAAGACGAAGCGCTTGAGCTGGAGAATGAACGTCGCAAAGAATGGAAAAAAACAGAAAACCGGCTTGCAGAACGTGAAACCACGCTCGATGGCAAACTCGACCAGCTGGATAAGCGGGCTGAAAAACTGCGCCGGGCAGAGGATGAAGTAGAAGAACTCAAGACCGAAATTCGCACTATTCGTTCTCGTCAGCAGGAAAAACTTGAAAAGATCGCTGGTCTTAAAAAGGCTGATGCTGCCGATAAACTGATGCAAATGACCGAGCGTGATATTAAACACGACCTGGTTGGCCTTGTGAACAAGCTGCAGCATAGTGCCATGGAAGATGCCGAAGAACAGGCCCAAACCATTCTCGTGACAGCAATGGAACGCATGGCAAGCGAAGTAACGGCCGAACGTACAGTGACAGCCGTTAAGTTGACAGATGAAGAAATGAAAGGCCGTATTATTGGCAAAGAAGGCCGTAATATTCAGGCGTTGCAGCGCGCTACGGGTGTCGATATTTTGGTAGATGACACGCCGGGTATGATTGTGCTTTCGAGCTTCGACCCTATCCGCCGTCAGGTTGCCCGTATGGCGCTTGAAATGCTCATGAAAGACGGTCGTATTCACCCGGGCCGTATTGAAGAAGTTGTTGAAAAAGCTGAAAAGCAAATTGAAAAAGAGATCATTCGTGCCGGTGAAGACGCGGCACGTGAAGTTGGCGTTGCAGGCATTCCAAAAGAAATGCTACGCCTGCTGGGTGAGCTGAAATTCCGTACCAGCTATGGCCAGAACGTACTGCTTCACAGCACCGAAATGGCACATATGGCCGGTCTTATTGCCGAGGAAATTGGTGCCGATGTACGTATTACAAAAATTGCCACACTGCTGCACGATGTGGGCAAGGCGGTTACACACAAAATTGAAGGCAAGCATCATCATATTGGGGCTGAGCTAGCACAAAAATACGGCATGGATGAGCGTATTGTTCACGCTATTCGTGCGCATCATGATGATATTGAAGCCACTACGCCAGAAGCGTTGATTGTTCGTGTGTGTGATGCGCTTTCGGCTGCTCGTCCTGGTGCACGTAATATTAGCGCTGAAAACTTTGTTGAGCGTATGCGCGACCTTGAAAACATTGCTACCAGCTTTTCTGGTATCGACAAAGCCTACGCTATTAGTGCTGGCCGTGAAATTCGAGTTATTGTCAGTCCAAAGAATGTTGATGATTTGTCGGCAATTAAACTTGCCCGCGATATTGCGACCAAAATCGAAAGTACCATGCAGTATCCAGGCACAATAAAAGTGAATGTTATCCGCGAAACCCGCGCGATTGAATTTGCAAAATAACGCGTAAACAGGTGGGCGCAAAAACGTGAGTATGTTTAAGAAACAAAGTAGTTCTCGTCATTGGATGGACAGGCTGCCACGCCGTATTTCGAGTAGCGCTATGATTCTTGAAAACAGCGTAGGCCAGGTAATGATCATAAAGGCAAACTACAAGCCGTACTGGACGTTTCCTGGTGGTATCATTGACCCGGGCGAAACGCCAAAAGAGGGCGCTATTCGTGAAACATTTGAAGAAGTGGGTGTCAGGATCGATCCTTTAGACGTTACGTTCGTTGCGGTAATCAGTCGAACCAGTAGCTATGCTGAAACGTATCAGTTTGTTTTTAAAGCACCGCTTCGCATGGGAACATTAGAGAACCTTGTATTGCAAGCATCGGAAATTGATGAATATTTGCTGGTAACCAAAGAACAAGTGGCAACGAATGACCGCCGCTACGGCAAAGTTATCCAGCATTGGATGAACGATACAACCGGCTATATTGAGCAAACATTTGGAGATCCTGGTAAATAAACGCGTGTATAATAGAACCATAAAGTAGGAGGAATAGTATGCCATATCAGCAAATTAGCCAATTACCTGAAAGTGTTCAAAACGTACTGCCAAAGCACGCGCAGGATATTTACAAAGAAGCATTTAACAGTGCCTATGATGAATACAAAAACCCTCAGCAGCGGCGTGATGATGCCGGCCGGGAAGAAGTAGCCCACCGGGTTGCGTGGAATGCCGTAAAGAAAAAATACGAAAAAGGGCAGGATGAAGAGTGGCATCCTAAAAGTGACTAACACGACCTTTGCGGTTGTAGGGCACCCTTAATTTAAAAAATCCAAACAGTCAGCCGAATGGAATGATAGGCCGGAGCTCTGAAGCCCCGGCCATCCCATCATAATTATCACCTTAATTGATTCAGCATGTCTTTATCGCAAAATTCTGGATATCTGGCGGCGTACTTTACTACATCCATGACGAACCGGGAAAAGTGAAGGGTTCTCCCGTTGTGCACGCTGAACGTATAGGTGTGTTCATATGGCTCGGGGATGCTGCCTGTCGTGATGGTGAAGGGGGCAAGGCCGCTGATCAGGTGTGGTAGTTCACCATATCCGATTTTCAGCCTTGTTCCTGGCGTGGCACTAAGAACGCGCGTAGCAAACTGCTTACGGGAGTGAACCATTTCATCCAGGACCTCAATAGCATCTTTGAGTTCAATGGTTCCCTTGCGCTTCCATATATCTTGGGGGTTGATGTCATCCCGCCCGGCAATGATTAATTCAATCATGGTAGTACACTCCTTTGCGATCGAGGAATTATGATGGGCTGACTAGTGAGATTTTAAAGGACTACCTGTAGTATAGCTGACGCGGAGGAAGCTTAATGAAACAAAATGTCAGCCGTTTCGTAGGACTTCACATGCGATACAGTATTGCTTTCCCGATGGTTGACGGTACAGTAATGTTTTTAACATAATGTATAACATTCAGAAAGGGAACACCCCTGCAGCGCTGTTGTAGCGGTGCAGGGGTGGTATTACGCACTTCGCAGCTGGGCGAAGGTAATCTCGAGGGGCGTGCCGTCTTGGAGTTCGCACTCCAGGGCGAGGCACAACGCGGCGTGGTCATCTCGCTTCGCAAGTGGAACCTTCACCTCTCGGCCAAGTAGCCATCCCGTTGCGTAGCGCAGCAGGTTGTTGGCCGACTGGTGAGCCTCCGGTGTGAAAGGCGGGTAGGGACGGCCTTGGGATCGACGTCGCATCAGGTTGGCAAGAGCTCCAGGAGTGTAGCACTCCACGCTTTTGTCAAACTCGTTCTGAAGACCCCGCAGGAGTTCCTGAACTATACTGGCGAATTGCGAGAACAGGTCGAATTCTTCGTAGTCGGTGGCCCTGTAGTCCGCGAGGATTACCGGTTGGCCGTCTACATATCGCCACACTCCCACAGAGTCACTGTGGGCGCCTACGTGTACTACATGGCTGGTGACGTGACCCAAAAGGTCGCTTACCGCTTCGGGGTAGGTGACCTCTACGAGTCCACCGCCCGCCTGGTCGACAGCATGCATTTGTTTTACCTCTCGTTGTCGATATGCGTACTAATTTATTATATCATATATCATAATATTTGTAAATACACGTAACTTGTGTAGTAAGTGATACGCAAGATAAAAGGACATCGGCTAAAGCCTCCTCCGTTCACTCACGAAACAAAATAGCATACGCTGCTTTGTTTCGTTTCGCTCACTGCGCCAAACCTTCGACTATTTTTGCTAAAGCAAAAAGTCAAAAACTGATCTCTGTCACTCAAAACAAGAAAAAACCTGTCCAAATGGACAGGTTTTTTCTTGGTCGGGGTGAAAGGACTCAAACCTTCGACCTCTCGGTCCCAAACCGAGCGCGCTATCAACTGCGCCACACCCCGATAGGTGTTACCTGAGTGATTATACCGTATTTATTTTGATATTACCAGTGTTAGGGCGTATAACTATCTGCTTGCTGAGCGGTAAAAAACAGGTTACTATAAAGATACAAATTTCTATGCTTAAAAAGATACTACGATTATTTCAAAAACGACAAAGTTTACTGCCGCTTGATAAGGCGGACTGGATAGTTTTGTCTAGCGGGTTAGCTATTTTTGCGGTGCTATCTCTTTGGACGATTGCAAAATCATCGGTTTGGTTTGACGAAGCCTTCGGTGCATATTTAATTCGCTTTAACTTTTGGGAAATTGCCCAGTATACGGCCGCCGATGTGCACCCGCCGTTTTATTACTGGTTACTAAAAATATGGAGCTTTTTGTTCGGCACTACCGAATTTGCCCTGCGTTCAATGAGTACATTATTTGCTGCCGTTGCGATTTTCTTTGGCTTCTTGCTTACGAAACGTTTGTTTGGCCGCAAGGCGGCGTGGCTTAGTCTGCTGTTTACGGTTTTAGCGCCAATGCTGGTGCGCTACAGCCAAGAAATGCGCATGTATACCCTGGTAAGTGCAATAGCGCTTGCAGCAACCTATGTTTTAACGATCGCTATGGAGCGCGGGAAGCGAAAATACTGGGTTATTTACGGTATTTTGGTGGGCCTTGGCATGTGGACGCACTACTTTTCGGCCCTCATGTGGCTGTCTCATTGGGCGTGGCGTGCATGGGTACTGCGAAAAGAGCATAAAGACCGCAAGAAATTTAAGCAGGCCTTCTTTACTAAGGATTGGGTTGTGGCGCATATTATCGCGGTCGGTTTTTTCTTGCCATGGTTGCCGGCCTTGGTGTATCAGTTTGTGATTGTACAGGCAAATGGCTTTTGGATTCCGCCGGTAACGCCAAGCACGCTGCCGAACTTCTTTACGAACATACTGTATTATCAAGACCAAGACGGGGTGAGCCCGTGGACAACACTTCTCCTCATGGTAGTTATTGTATCGCTCGTGGTAATTGCTACCCGGTTGTATCGTACGCTTAACGCCGTGCAGCGACAAAACTACATGCTTATTTTTACGTTGGCCTTTGTTCCCATTATTCTTTTGTTTATTCTGTCTATGCCGCCCGTACGTTCAACGTTTATCGACAGGTACCTTGTGCCGGCGAGTCTGGGCATTTCGTTATTTATTGGCGTTACTCTGGCGCTTAGCAGTAACATAGTAAAGCCGCTGCAAAGAAAATGGCTTATTGTACTTATTGGCGGGGCTATGATTTTTGGTATTTATAACGTGTATCAACTTGGCAACTACAATAAAACGCTTCGTAATTCAAATAACACACACCAAATTATAGAAGCGGCTACCGCCAAGGCAAAAGACGGCGAGCCTATTATTGCCGATTCTCCGTGGCTGTTTTATGAGGCAGTGTTTTACTCGACCGCAAACCACCCTGTGTATTTCATTGATGCCAATACGGAATATAAGTTTGGTTCGCTTAATATGCTGCGCGACAACGACCAGTTCAAAATAAAAGATCTGGCTGCATTTACGCGCGAACATCCGGTGGTGTGGTACCTGGGGCGCCCTAAGGACAATAATTTGACGGCACCCGATTCTACCTGGAAACAGCAGACAGATGTACGGGTGAATGATTCGGTAAACGGCCGACCATCGTACGAAGCTATTCAATACAAGACAAACTAGTCGCTAGCGTGGAATTATTTTCATAAGGAATTTGTAGCGAATCATAATACGAATAAGCGCAATAGCAGCAACCGAAATAATAAAATTGGCAAAAATATTTGTTGAAACGAAGTACAGGTGCACAAAGAAGATAATAAATGCGTGCATAGTGTAGACATATAACGAGTTTGTACCAAACGGTAAAAGCAACCAGCCAAGCGTGCGCATAATAAACGGCTGGAAACGGGTAAACAGGTAAAAGGCTGCCCAGAACCATACCAGGAATAGGCCAACTCGTGCCAGCGGCAGCTGTTCTTTGTCAAAGAAGTCGATATAGAGCTCGTATTCAAGGTTGGGCGCAATACCTGGTATATGCAGGCCAAAATGCGTTCCAGCAAGGGTGATAAGTACATTGATAATCAGGCTGATGCCAGCAACGCTAAGAACGGCCGCTTGAAGCAGTTTGCGCTGAATAGACGACCTGCCAAGCCACCACTGCGTGATTTGATTCCAGTAGAATCCGATTGTCATGCCGCCGAAGAAGACAAGCTGCCACGAAAGAGGTTGAAGTAGTTCCTGAGTGTAGTCGGATATATGCTCGCCACCGGGAAAAAGTAGCCAAAAGAAAATGTTAGCGGCAAGTAATATGTACCACTTCCCCCCTCGAAGCAGCCATAACGCTATAGGGCTCAGCAGCATAAAAATAGCGTATAGTCGCAGGTAGTCTGCCCAGCCGTAAAAATACTGAAGCGTGACGATGCGCCATAACAGTTCGAATATATTGGTAGTGGGCGGCGCTATTTCTGCCTTCAAGCCTGGGTTGTTGATGAAAAACCACCAGCCGATGAGCGTGAACAGTAGTACCAGGACAATGCTGGTAATATACAGCTGCACGCTGCGGCGAACTAAGAGTTTTGCAACGCGGTGAAAGGGTTTATCGAGCAGTTTTGAGCCTCGTACAATCCCAAGCACCAGGCCGGAAATAAGAAAAAAACCTTCGGCGGTGGTGACGAACAGATTACCTCGTGCCGACCACCAGTCGAGTCCATTTGGAAAGAAATACAGATGATCAAGAATGATGGCTACTAAAAAATAGCCCCGCATGAGGTCAAACGTCAGAATACGCGATGATTTTTTCTTAGTTTCTTCGGCCACTGGCTATATATTATATCGCATGTATTAAGATATACTGATAATATGAAGCAGCCACCCTACAGCGCATCAGATTTTTCACTGACAGATAACGAAGGAATCACCCGTTCACTCGCCGATTATGCGGGCAAATGGCTGGTCGTTTATTTTTACCCAAAAGACGATACGCCTGGCTGTACGGTTGAAGCCTGCAGTTTGCGTGATGCCCGTGACGACATTGCGGCGCTGGGGGCCGAGGTGGTAGGAATTAGCAGTGATGATGCCAGCAGCCATGAAAAATTTAAGGCTAAACATACACTCAATTTCACCCTTTTAAGCGATCCGGATATGAAAGCCATTACCGCTTATGGTGCGTGGGGCAAGAAGATGTTTGGTAAAGAGGGAATTTTACGTCGGACGTTTATTATTAACCCCGAGGGAACGGTTGTAAAGGTATACGGCCGTGTCACACCGCTGGGCCATGGCGAGCAAGTAGTGACCGAGTTAAAAAGGTTGCAGCAAGCGGCCTAGTTGCTATTTATTTTTTCGCGTTGTATCATAAAATGTCCCCTTTTAGGGTGACGATGGCAGATAAATGATACAGAAACACAAAGGAGTGTTTGGCAGTTGTCTGAGAACGACTTGAAACTCGTAATTGTTAACCCAGAGTTGTGGGCAAAGCACGTTAAAGCAGCCAACAATGAGCCGTATTTGCGCGATGCAGATATTTTTCATTGTGCAGAGCTTTGGGCGCAGCGCATGCAGGAATATGTCGACTCTAACGTGAAGGCGACAATAGCTAAGGCTGCTGAGAAGACCCAGCAAGGTGTGCTTGAGCAGTTTCATATTGACTCTACGCATATCGAGTACTTTCGGGTGCTGACAATTTTGCGCAACTGTTGGCGCTGGGGTCCTGATCTCCAGCTGTGGCATAGCCAGCGCTATGGAGTGTAGGATTTTGTTGTGATATAAAGCGGGAGGCAGGCAGAAAGTTTCATTTTCTGCCTGCCTCTAAAGACATTTATCTGCCATTTTTTCTTGTAATTATCGTGGACGTTTTAGTGCAACGCTGCGGGCGAGTTCTGCAAAACGGTCATCAACAACGGTGGGTACAAACTCACCGTATTTTTTATTAACCGCTTTTTCAATCAAAAAATCAGCAAGCGCCGGGTTTTTAGGAAGTAGCGAACCATGCATGTAGCTTGCAATAATATTACGGTAACGTACGCCTTCAGTGGCATCTTGGCCGTTGTTTCCTGCACCTTTTATAACGCGGCCGAGGGGCTTTACGTTGTTACCAAGGAACGTCTGGCCGCTATGGTTTTCGTAGCCGATAATATCGCCAAAATCGTCACTGGTTATGACTGTATTGCCAATTAGGCGTTCTGGCCCGGCGTGCGTTTCAATGTCGAGCAGGCCAATGCCTTCTATGATATGGCCGTCCTGAGTTTTGAAGAACCGGCCAAAAAGCTGATACAATCCACAGATCATCAGCATCGATACGTCACTGCTCGCCAGTTCATGGAGTCGATCGCTTATTTTTAGCAAATCTTCCTGAATAACATCTTGCCCGGAATCCTGGCCGCCGCCACCGATAATAATATCAACATCGGCAGGGAATTCATCGCCCGGATTGTACTCAAGCAGGCGCGGCGTGTACCCATGCCACTGCAGTCTGC